>Ga0256404_1000096_pt1 | contig 201152 bp, 183 predicted proteins | sample RumenRJG_01DNA_FD_185990 | JGI IMG/M metagenome (GOLD analysis project Ga0256404, IMG submission 185990) | Bovine rumen microbial communities from Lethbridge, Alberta, Canada - RJG_01 | ecosystem: Host-associated > Mammals > Digestive system > Stomach > Rumen | place: Canada: Alberta...
GATTGTAATACTACAAAATCTTCTTTTGTCATGATACAGTAACAGTTGTAGTTGGGTGCACTATTGCGACTGCAAAACTACAACTAAACTACAACTGCTACAACGTGTATTTCAACGGATGCTTACTACAAAACAAGCAACAGCAACTACAATTTACATGTAGTTGCTGTTGCTATATATAGGCATTATTACCTGTAATTGATCGAATGCTCACATCCTTGGAACATGAACTTCGAACGCAGCATGCTGCTTTAGGATATATCAATATTTGGTTGGGATCGGGCTTGAAATACCTTAGACTGGACGTTTCGGTTTTTTATCTATAATTGAGACATTACGGCTTTCCTGAGGTAATAACAGAATTCTCCAAACAAAAATGAAAGAGAAATAGATAGAATAGCATATAGCCATACATTATTTAAAGAAATACCTTTCGACAACAAATAAAAAGCTATGCCTTGACAGAGGAAAACATCATAACTAATATCTTTTAGATGGTTAATAAATGATGTGTATTTTACATGTGTTCTAGTAAAAAGGAATATAAAACATGTTGTCCAAATGGAAGCGCCAAATGCTGCATATCCTTTAAAAAGTGGCCTATAGAGAGCCAATACACTTGTTAACAACAGAAACGACACAATAGCAAGTACAATTATAGTCTTTGACTGCCATTTCATAACACATTGTTCCTTGTCGTGGTAAATAGCCCCTATCAAAAAACAATATGTTGTTATATAGAATGTTCCATCCATGTCGTTTGCCATCATCAAACAAGAAAAAAGCAACAAAAAAACAAGTTCAGAAAAAAAGAGATTCCTAGGGAATATATATGATAATGAATAATAAGATGTATAAATAATGATTAGTGTTATTACAAACCATGTATATGGTAATACTATCGTATAGCTTTTTAACTGTTCTATAACAAATTGCCATATGTGCGTCCCATTTATTGCAAGGAGTATTAAATAAATTGAAACAGGGATAATGATTGGTAAAAGAACATTCTTTACCCTTTTAAAATATGATGTAATGTTTAGAACACCATGTCTTCGTTTATATTCTAGCCCATACCCTGATATAAAAAAGAACACACCGACCCCATATGGTCCTGCCCATTGGAAATCTGAAATGCCTCCAGTTAGATGGCTAACATGATGTAGTATTATCACATATGGGAAAAACGCCTTCAGAAAATTACTCTTTTCAATTGTTAATGATCCTATTTTACTATTGGATAACACGAAAAACAGAACTAATACAGAAAAAATAAGAATCATAATCTTTAGCGCTCAAATCTATTAAAAGGGGGAAGAATTGTTACAAGATGGATAGACACTTTTTGTATCTTAATAGAGTTGACTTCCTTCCAAAATCAATAATAACTGTAGAGAGTTATTGTGATAATTCTATTGGATACTGAATATATTCACAATACAATTAGTACATCTTTGACATTTGGCTTTTTAGTACATGTTACTTAGCCCTAATGTATATGAACTTGATTGGTTAACTTCATCCACTTCTCCAATATCGTATCAATTTGGAATTGTGATTTCATCTTTAGACTATTCTCTCCCATCTGCTGCATCAAGTGTTCATCAGACATTAGCTTTTTAAGAGCGGATGCCATACCATCGACATCTCCAATCTCAACTACATAGCCATTGATACCATCATTCACCAACTCATCAGTGCCAGATACTTTTGTGGTTACAATGGGGAGTCCTACACATATCGCCTCTATCATCGAGTTGCTCATACCCTCATAGTCACTCGACAAACAGAAGATCTTCGATTTCCGCAATTCCTCAATCACTTTCTCCGTCCGTCCTGGCAACAACACCCTCTCTTGTAACTTGAAACTTGAAACTAATGCTTCGAGTTCAACTCGAAGCGGTCCTTCTCCATAAATCACCAACTTCCAATCTGGATACTTTTCAGCGATTTTTGCAAACGCCCGTATCATCATCTCCTGATTCTTCTGAGGGTACAACCTTGCCACTGAGATTATTCTGTTGAGCTTACCTTCTTCTGCATCGTTCCCTTCGTCCTTTGGAGAGGGGCTAGGGGTGAGGCTCACCTTCTCATTCACTGGGTTAAAGATGATGCTCGTCTTCTTCTGAATGCTCTTGGGGAAGTAATCTTTGATGGTCTTTGTCTGTACCACCAACCAATCAGCGTGAGGCAGCAAGAATCGCTTCAGCAGATTGCGCTTCCATGTCATGGCCGAAGGATCCAAACGTTCTGAGGCAATCACAGGAATCTTTGTTCCCAACAATGCTGCGATGGTGAAACAATAAACGCCCTCTGTGAAAGCTATCACCATATCAGGATTTACTTGCTTGATATACTTTCGCAACCAGAACACCTCTGTTAGGCGGTTCTTGGTTTGTTGCATAGCCAAGGTAACCTTTACTTCCGGATGGAGCTTATAATACACATCGTTAAACTTTAAGCATATAATCTCCACCTGATGTCCTTGCTCCGCCATTTTATTGGCCAGCAGAGACACCACACGCTCAGCACCGCCCGAGCCCAAAGATGCTAAAGTAAATATGATTTTCATATTATCTTTATATGAACATTCTATTTATCAAAGTCTTTCCGGAGCCGTATAGAGACGAAATATGACGGTATTAACAATAAAACGGCAGTAATCTTATTTCGTCTTGAGTCAAGCGCCTTTAATACGTCCTTCATTGGCAATCTCAGAGCGATAGCACAAGACATGTACTCTCCTAGCATTTTCAATAGATGGAATGGATTCTTCCAATTATATTCATCTTGTTCGTTCAACTGGACATATTTAGTAAAAACATGATTATAACACTTTTGTTCATTGAATTTACTGTTAGTTAATCCATCCATCGAATCGGTATAATATATACGTAAAGGAGTGAATAAGTATCTAGTGTTATACTGCCTCGCAATCCTATTCCAAAAAACGGTTTCATACACAGCCTTTACCTTATCATATAGCCATTTGTCACTATCATCGAATAAACGAGGAATACGAAATGTTTCAGATTTCCAACAGGTAATGTTTTCAAGATGTTTCCCTCTAACCCATTCCATTTCAATGTAATTGGAATCTATATAGCTTGAATCCATTGGGGGTGAATAGTTTCCACTTACATGTCCATTCATATCAACACTTAAAGCCCTGATTGCACCTATATCATTTCTTCCTTCAGATGCTATCTTTTTCCATGTGTCATCAAAAACCGCCAAACAGTCATCTGTCGCTTCATCATCATCATCTATTATAACGACATAATCTGAGAGTAGCAGTTTCGAAGCATATAACAACGTTGTATGTTTTCCACCGTTCTCCTTATAATGATACTCAATATCAAGAACACCTTCTTTAATAAACTCTTCTATTAACTGCTTGGTACGATCTTGCGATCCGTCATCTACTATCAGCCATAGAAAATCCTTATAGGTTTGACGTTTTAGGGACTCATACAACCGACCTATTGTTCTCTCTCGGTTGTATGTGGGTGTTAGGATTGTATACTTATGTTTTCTCTGTGCCATAAACTATCAAATTATCAACTCTTCCTCAACCAAGGTAAGATAAGTACATACAAGGGGTGAAATAGCTTTTTAGCTCCAAACATTACTTTAAAAGCCAGAGCCATTAAGAAAGGGGACTTAAGGTTTACGAAGACATCAAATAATTTACAGAAATTATCGAATCTCCCTTTTTCAAGAGGAAACGCTTTCATAAAGTCCTTATTTTTGAATACAAGTTCATTAATCTGTGCTGTTTTCTCAACAAATGAATAAGGAGAACCTTTCCTAAATAGATTACATACTAACAAATAGGTCATATAATACGGCACTCTTTCCTTTCTGTCACTTATTTCTTTTTCTGACCGTCCTATTTGCCTTTTCAATTCACATATTAAGTCAGAGCACATCAACCATGCTTTTTTCAAAGTTGGACTGTACTTAACCATCGCAGAGTTCTCATCTAAATAAATATAATGATATCCTGTCATGGTAATATATTTAATACCAGAAGTTAACAAAGCCAGACTTGTATTAAAAACAATATCTTCATATATCGTTAAATCTTCAATAAACCTAACATTGCTATTCTTCACAAAAGAGGCTCTATACAGTTTATTAAACACATAGCCTTTTAAACCACCTATACGAAGCCACATTTCTTTTGAGGAAATGCTATTGTCGGGTGTAATACGCAATTCTTGTATTGATTTTTCCTTTCTTCGCTCTAATACAATACCTCCAACGACAATGTCTGTATCATCTTCGAGTGCATCAAAAAGACGTTCCAAATGGCACGTCTCAATTTCATCATCTGCATCTACGAAAGTAATATAGTCTCCATTGGCGGCTTCAATACCAACATTCCTTGCATGGCTCACGCCTCCCTCCTCCAGAGAAAGCAGTCTGATGTTTTCATGCTCATTTAGATAGGATCCAATTACACTCTCTTGTGCCTCTCTACCTTCCCCATTACTCACAATGATTAATTCCCAATTCGAATATGTTTGTGAGCAGATATCATCAATCATATTTGAGATAACCCTTTCCGACTTATAGCAGGGAAGGATAATTGAAATCATATTTGATTGTACCATAAAACTCTAGTTATTAAGTGATTATCACGTAGGATACACATATACTCTATTGAACACTTATCTTTAATGGGTCAACTGTTCGAATATGTCAAACCATCTATCTGTTATTTTGTCTAGCGTAAAACTACGTGAACGAATAATAGCATTCTCCTGAGCCGAACGCCTATATCCTTCATCTGTTATCATCTTTTTCAAAGCATTTGCCAATGCATCCACATCATCAGGTTCACAGCATATTCCCTGTTCGTTATTTTGTGTTATTTCACGCTGACGACCCTTATAATCACACGCTACACATGCACACCCTTGACTCATAGCCTCGACAAGCACCATACCAAATCCCTCATATCGACTACTCAGCACAAAGATTTCAGATTGTCGATATAAATCTTCAATATCTGTTTTAAAGCCGAGGAAATCCACAGTATCCTCTACTCCATTCTCCTTACACAGCTGTTTTAGAAACCTCAAGCTCTCCTCACTTCCTGTCCCCGCAATCTGCAGACGCCAACCCAAATCCTTAATCTTTAATTCTTCATTTTGAATTAAAAGGCCAAATGCCTTTATTAAGACATCGAATCCTTTAACATGCCATGCGTCTAATCGCCCTGCAGCCAACAATACTTTTTGTTTCGCGGGAACTATCTCAAGAGGTTTTAGGAATGAAGGATTAGGCAGTACATATACTCTTTTAAAACGGTTCTTAATGATCCTATAATCTGCCTCAGTCAAAACAGTGACAGCATCATATATGTAGTTAACATAATACTTCGAAATCTTGTCAATCCATGACATCGGTTTTAACTTCGGTCTTTCGAACGAATTATGTTCAGTATTAATTACTGGTATTCCGATACCTAACACAGACAGCTTTGCCAACAAAGAACAAGCATACATCACTCCAATAATCACATCTGGACGATATTTCTTGTAATAACCTCGTAATTGCTTTACAGCATCAAAGTATCGTAAGGTTTTGTTTCCTTTGACATTGGTTAATGGTAATAAATGAATATCCTTTCCTAAAGAATACACTTCCTCTTTTTCAATATTTGCGACAAAGTAAACGTCATGTCCACGTTCAGCGAAGCCATTAGCCCACAAACTTGCTACGCGCTCGGCACCACCATGATTGAGAGTCGGTGAAGCTATCAGAATTGTCATAAAGAATTATTCGCCAATTATTTGTGTCATTCCACTCTGTATTCGTAGCATCGCGTCATCATATTTTACTGCGAAGAAATAGAAGAATATAAATCCAATGCCTATATAATAAACAATGCGGTTTTTCCGCTTCCAAGTTATGGCAATCATAGGGAGAATGAACATTTCCAACGAAGCAAACAATGTTGATGTACGCCCCGACAATGCTGTATAATTACAGAAGAATATCAAAATCAACGTGGAATAGAAATAACCTGTTTTAAAGATTTCATAATAATTGGACTTATTCCTTAATACTCTATCAGAAAAAGTAAACATTAATAAGATTAATATCTGAAAATAGATCATAAGGTTTCTCAATCCTAACGATTGTTCTACATATGAACCTCGTGTATATGTCGCATAATTTAAATCCGTACTATATTGATCAACTGTTCCAGAAATAAAACCAGCTATGGTCTGCGATAATACCATGGCTAAAATGACACCCGCCACAATATGCCATTTCTTAAACTTTATCATACATAAGAAATAGAACGGCACTGCAATCAATGCCAGATGGTGAATTTGATATGCCACAAACACGACAGCGAAATAATGCCAGATTTTCCTTTCGTACACATATTTTAATGCTAAAACAATAAGAAGGATTGCTAATGACGAACGCATCTGGATATAATCTCGGTTTAACAAGAATCGAGCTATATAATCGCATAATCCGATTAATGGAATAATACAATACTTCTGTAGCGATTTATATAGTAAGAACATAGACAAACCACCCATCACCAACAAATAGAAACGAGAACTATTGTAGATAGTTTTCACTATGGATGCTAAAAGATAATACCCTTTCTCAACATAACCGAAGGGTTGTAAGTTAAATGAGAATCCCCACAAATTGGGAACCCGTCTAAATGCTTCAACATAAACTCCTTCATCTGGCCATCGGTCACGATATCCTATAAGAAAAGTTAGAACGATACATGTCAAAATCAACAGGGCCTTCTGGTATTTACCCCTAAACTTGATCTCAACAAGACCAATAACTATAACATAAAAGAATACAAATAATAATTTCATTTGAATTGATATATAATGTGTTTGAACTTCGTTAAGAATGTAAAGAATCGAATTGATGGTTGATAAAAACCAGCAATAGAGAGAAACAATAATGAACTCTCGAAAGTGCTGATGTTTGACTTTTGTTTTAAAAACTGTTTGTAACTACCAAACACTTCCTTGAATCGTGCCGATGAATAATAAGACTTTCCCCCATAGAAGGCTTTAGATAATATCATGTACGAATGTTGTAGATGTACTTCTTCAGACAACGGAGTGTCACCAAGCAAAGAATCGAAGAGATCTCTCAGATGCAAATTCTCCTCATAGGTTCTATCTGTATATCTCAATGATAGTGAACCTTTATCATCACGAATATAATGATAAAAAGCACAAGGCAAATATGCCACCTTTACTTCATTCTTCAAGATAGTTGCAATCACATACTTATCCTCGCAGAAACTGATGCCTACAGGAAAGCTAACGTTATACTTACTATAACAGTTACGTCTTACGAGTTTGTTCCAGCAATTGCCATGAAGATGATGGAACAAGTCATGCAAAACTGCATTATGATCCAATGCGGAAGGTTGCTGTTTGATATATTTCTGACCTTTATATGTGTTTTCAAAAAAATCACATATCACCATATCTGCATCATCCTCCTTAGCCTTTTTATATAATTCCTCAAGCATGGCCGGCTCTACCCAGTCATCTGGGTCAGCATGGATAGTGTATTCCCCGACAGCATGATCTATACCTAACTGACGAGCAGAGGAAACGCCACCATTCTCTTTATGGAATGCCTTGAAACGCTGATCCTTCTGTGCATAACCATCAATCATCTCACCACATCGATCAGGAGATCCATCATCAACCATCAAGACCTCGAAATCTTTGAAAGTCTGAGCCTTCAAAGAATCCAAACACCGAAGAAGAGTATCTTCAACTTTATATATGGGTATTATAACTGATATCCGTGGCATTTATTTCTTGATGAATTTTGCATAGATTCTATCGGCAATAGGATTTAGCCTGTTTAACCCCACTCTATCCAACATATAATGAACTTTGAAACCTATCTTATTTGTATCTTCAAAAAGAGCAATAGGTTTATAACAAATTCTAAGATGATTATTATGTCGTACCCAACAATTTAGCAAGTACTCTGAAATATAACCCATTTCTCGTGGAGCTACACCAATACCAGCATCCACCCAACGCTTTTCCGCATCAAAAAGGACATTAAAAAGGAACTCACAATACTGATCTAATAACTCCTTCTTGCATATCATCATATTACAAAAAGACATCGTTGGTTCAAAGAACTCTTTGTAGTAGTCTTCAGCATATTCTGGGTATAAGAGCCTAATACTTGGCAGTATATTACGATATATAGCAAATTCTGGCACATCCAATGGATTAGTAAAGAAACCGCCAACAGCATATTTTTTCTTTGATGGTGAACCAAGTATTATATCTTTTTCACTTAAAGCATCTACAATTTCCTCTTGTTTTAAAATAATATCATTGGGATTTTTAACAACTCTAGTGTTTCGTGCAAAAAACCTCCTATAGTGAACCAGACCTGTAATATCAACATCATGAACATTCTTCCACACGTAATATAATGCCGTAAGTTCACAATATATATCGTTCTTTGATGAGATGTTATCAGGACTATAATCGTCTTTAACAGCACCTACAATATTAACATCTGCATGTTGGGCAGCCCCAACGTGTATTAACTGATAGCACTCGTCCCCATATTTCTCTGTTGGCTTATGAGAAGCCACATAAACTCGTATTCTATTCATATTTACCTAATATTCTTAATTAAATAACCTATTGAATCTGATTTGTATCTGTTAAGTTTCGTCATAACTGAATCATAAAAACCAATATGGCTTGGTGTGATATTCATAGCCTTGTTACTAACGATCTGTCTTTCTAAACCAAGTTCTTGCAGTAATGTCCTTGTTCTATTATCATTATCGCCATTAAAACAAGCAAAGTCTTTATTAAAAAGAATTGAAAAAACTTGCAGGTGAAAAGAATCACCACAAGTAAATGTAGCAAACTTAATTAGATTAAGGAACTCTTTAGGACCTACTTCGATAAAACGTTTCACATGATTGAAATTAATAATATCACGCTTATAATATGCCTTCTCGGATATAACTGGCAAATTAAGTATTTCGGCTATTTGATTTGCCATTTTTAGATAATGAGGAGAATGACCGAGATGAGTATAAAAGAAGACGTACTCCCCCTTGACAATTGGGGTGTCACCAGCCAGTTTGTCATAAATATCACGATCAAGTAACAATGTCGGATCACAAACGACTTCAACATTATTAACACCTTGTCTGCTTAACAAGTCACATAGTTTATTTTCTCTAACAGAAACGGCGGAGAAGTCTTGAATCATAAAACGAATGTGCTTCATGTCACATTTTTCAGGGAAAGGACCACATGAAGCTGCATACGAAATCTTCTTTCCTTGGAACCAATTCCCAAAATAAGCATCTCCACTATCAGGTGCGTTCGTATTCCATAATTGATCGCTGCCACAGATCAGCAAATCGTAGCGATTATTCAACTCCGACAACTCTTCTATGGTATGATATTCCTCTCTGACTTTCAGATCTTTAGCAAGGAAATCTTCAAACAAATGCCATTTTTTATATAAAGGTCGTATGGACTGAGGATACATTAGAAGCCTCTTCATTGATGCCAATGTCACATCACCCCTAACAAAACTGATTGGTTTATGATAAACTACTCGTTGTTGCTTCGAACGATAATTAACAATTTCCACCTCATGCCCTTGCTTCTCTAAATAGGTTTGTAAAGCCCATGCCTGAAGCATGGATCCATAGTTATGAGACCCATGAAAAGTAATGATTCCTATTCTCATATAAAATCCGTTACACTTTAAACACTCCGTGAGCAATACATTTCAATACAAAGGATAGAGATAACCCATATCTACTTCCCTTACGCAACCATTTAAAGGATGATGCTAACGGATGATTGGCAATGTCTTTAATAAGATCACCCGATGCCATACGTTCAAAGTATCCGTCATTATCGCTCTTGAGTGATTGATAAAGGACTCTGTCGTTATCATCCACAGGAATTATCTCATAGAAATTCCGGAACCAGTTACGTTCTTTCATGATTGCCTCCATTTTACCTTCAATATTAGAAGAGCTACTACTGATTGTCTGACTATTGACACGGTACTGAAAACCAGGTTCTCTTGTATTAGCTATTCCTTTCTGATCTGCCATCATATAGGCTGTAATCGCATCACTTCCCCAAGCATACGGTAAATCATAGAACCCTCCCTTTTCTCGCAGAACACTTGTACGGTAACAATAATCGCCAATAAACATGCTACGCCCTTCTTTTCTTCGTTGAATCATCTCATGAACAGATTCACGTTCTGGGCGTTCCTCTAATACTTTTACTATTTCTGACTTCTCATTGATAATCTCTGTCCTGGAATAGAAAACATCCATAACTGGATACTTCTTGATCAACTCATTCAAATCTGCAAGGAAATTGGGGGTTAACCGATCATCATCGCCCATACAAATGATGAAGTCTCCTTTTGCATACTCCAAACACTTATTCCAGTTGCCGACCACATGTTCTGCGCCAAAACCGATCTCGTTCTTATAATATTTTATCCTGTCATCATGAAAACCATTTACTATTACATCCAAATCTTCTGGAGAATGGTCATTAACAATGATTAGCTCATAGTCTATGTAAGTTTGAGCTAATACACTCTCAATACACTCTTTCAAGAAAGAGCTTTTAAATGCAGGTATGGTAACGCTAAACAACATGGGTAATAATTAGGCCTCAGATTTCCGTATATCAATTTGCAGGCGAACAAAATCAGTATATTTCATAAATGTCACATTTCTTTTCTTCAACATCAATAACATGGATTCAAATCTATCCAATAACGTATCGCCACTTTTCATCAAAATAATAGACTGAATCTTCCATTCTGGATGCTCTTTCAACGGATAGAATTCCCATGGATGCATATAAGTTGTAAAATATCCATCATGTTTTAACGTCCTTCGTATCATCCAATGATATAAAGAAATAGGCAATACATGATTGGACAGCCAAAATAAAGGAAATCTTATCAAAGGAGTAACAGATGCAGGAATCTGCAAAACACCATCTTTCATAAATGGAGTACGAGGTGTTTTAAGGTGCATATAGCGTCCAGGAATAAATGCAGGGTTTAATGAAGAATTATACAAGAAACCTGCTTCTTTTATAGAGTTATCTGACACTGGAAACATTCTCGGTTGCCTATAGCCGTTTGTTATACACCCCGATATCTCTTCTATGATTCTTTTTGATTCTACTACATCTGTTTCTTTAGGAACGAAATGGTCAACACCATGACATGCTATTTCATGGCCTTCATTTTTAATCCTTTCTATTATTTGAGGAGCGTTCTTAGCAAATGTGCCTGTTATAAAAAAAGTAGCACATAAATTATGTTTAAGAAGTAAATCTAATATCTTCGATGTGCCATATACAGAAACCTTCATCGACTCTTCTATGGATATTTCTACACCACGTTCACGTGGTAAGTCAAACTCCTCAATATCAAAACTTAATAAAGCAATAGGATTCATAAACTCTTTTATATACATTCTATATATTTAACCCTTTCTTTCTCTTCTTTAAGAATGGGTTTTACTATAATTAAATAATAATGATTCTTGATTTGCACTATAGCAGTATTACGAGGTTCGGATACACGTGAATTATATCTATTGATATATTTAGCTATATTTTTGTATATTATGGGCAGTTTCTCGAAATCATAAGATGAGAGTTGATACTTGACAAGATACTTACGATCGGGGGACATTACCTCTTTTGCGTATAATCCGCAATTATCCACGGTACTAAACTCGTTATATTTCATTGGATTTATAACAATATCATCATAGAGATCTTTAGGAAGATATGACACCTCCTTCTTTCCAAAAGTTGATGCTACAGCAGAATTGTTATCACAACCATTGTACCAAACATCTCGTTTGCAAAAATCCACGTGTCGCATGATATATGAATCCGCCCATTCTGGAATAGAATCAGTCCTAGTTAAAATCAATGTTTTGCTTGGCTGTAACAACTGCTGTTTGCAATCAATATAATTCTGATAATTAGCATATGAATAATAAACCAGGAAACTCGAATATATTAATGCAAAAATCCCCAACACATAACCAGCACAAATCATTGTCCTTGATACTGTAATTTGGTTTAACAATGCCAACAAAGCCAACAAAGAGTAAATTTCAATGGCATATCGTACTCGATTATAATGACAATCTGCGAAGAAGAAAACCCATAGTGAAAACAGGGCAACAAGAACATATAGCCATGAATTCTTTACATAGGCAGAATAGATTGCTCCTTTTTTCCATCTAATGTACAATAAACTCAACAAAAAAAACCAAAAGATTCTGAGTTGAGTTAATACTACTCCAACTGTTGTAAACCGATGGAATAAAGATGCACCTACACTTTCACCACCCTGTTTTTCAAGACTATATAATACAGCAGGTGAAAAAACGGTTAATGCAACACCCAATAAAAAGAAAAGAGCCAACGGAAAAAATGCTTGCCTATAAACGTGACGTATATTATACATCAAATAACCTCCCACAACCATTCCGATTGGAATAACAACAGCTTCGTTTGTCCATCCCAAGAATAAACATATAATACCTAATACCCAGTGCCACCATTGTATTTGATTATTCCAATAAACCTTTAGCAAATAAAGATAGAACAAAGAAAAAACTATTGCCCACAAATAATTAAAACTACCTGTAAACCACAAAGTGGTTTCCTTAAATGATGGAACTAAAAAAAGTATTAAAGAAAAAGACAGCACATAGTTAAACAACGTGAGTTTCTTCGTGGCAAGTCTATTTATTAGATAAACCAAAAGACAAAAGAGCAAGGCATTAATCACATTAAACACTCCTTTCCCCAGGATTCCATCAAATATCTGGAGGAAGAAATGAGGGACAAACCTTCCGCTATGATACAAATAATGATTGTACTGAGAAATCAACACGTCATTAAGATCCCTAATTGGGTATTGATAGTCAATAACATCATTTGCCCCTCTAACAAACTTATAAACATAGTCATCCTGTAATGACTCTGGTGTATATAAGTTCATGAAATAAAGAACAATATATACTAAAAGAAGGAATATAAAGACAGGATACCGCTTCATCTATATTGTTTAATTACCTTCATATTCACCTACCACATATACTGGTCTGTTTTTAGTCTCAGTGAATATCTTTCCTAAATACTCACCAATAATCCCTAAAGACAACAACTGTACACCACCCAAAAACAAGACAACTGTCATCAAAGTAGGATATCCTTGAACAGGATCTCCATATACCCATGTGTTTATAAGCGTATAACACATAAAGACAAATGCCGCTAAGGAAACAATTAACCCCAAGACTATGGAAATCTTCAAAGGTGCCACTGTGAATGATGTTATACCATCGATAGCTAATGAGAACAACGATTTTAGACTCATGGACGACTCACCTGCAATTCTGTCTTGGGTTTCGAAATCAACGGATGTCTTCTTAAAACCAATCCAACAATACATACCTTTGGTATATCGCTCTGTTTCACGAAGCTTCTTCAGTTCCTCAATACATTTCCGATCCAGCAGTCTGAAGTCGCCCACATTTTGTAGAATCTCCACACGTGTTGTCTTCTGAAGAAGGTTATAATATGTTAATGATAGTCTTTTCCGTAACCAACTCTCTTTACCCCGAGTGATTCTTTTACCATAAACATCCTCGTATCCTTCTTCCCATTTCTTTATCATTTCCGGAATCACCGATGGCGGATGTTGCAAATCAGCATCCATGATAACAACGGCATCGCCCTTAGCATAGTCAAAACCTGCTAGCATTGCAGCTTCCTTACCAAAGTTACGAGACAAATCCACATAACAGAATCGTTGATCTTCTTTTCTTGTTTCTTTAATTATGGAGATTGTATTATCCCTACTCCCATCATTTACCAAAAGAACCTCCCACTCATATTGATGTAGCTGGTTCATCAATCTCTTCAATGCCCCAGATAATGCTGGCAAAGAATCCTGCTCGTTATAGCAAGGAATTAAAATAGTTATCTTCTTCATGTTTAACTGTTTTAAATGCAAAAAAGCGTTGCCCTAAATAATTAATAACTACAAACAATCCGCTACCAAATAGCATTGCAATATTCTCTATCCATGCGACTGACAAATTAGCCCCCATATGGTATAAAAGCCAGCGAACACAAGGTTTAGCCAAACCGAAAGCAATGAGATAGCAAAGACCAATATGGATAGCAAAACGGATAGCCGGTCTCCATCCTTTTTCTTTATTCTTAAAAGTAAAATATTTATTCAAGAAATAACTGAGAATACTTGCCAGAACATAGTTTGATGCAGATGAAAACCAATAACCAAAGTGGAACACATTGTAAAAAATGAGCATAATCGCTGTCCCTACAATAGTATTGATGACTCCAACTATGATGAAACGGCTAAAAGAATTATTTAGTATCATATCATTGTAACACTGGCTATCAAGAAAACTATCATATACTCTTGACAACAAAAACTACCTGGATATAGGGGATGTTAAACCAGAAAAAACACCGCGACAAATCGCACATAATTTCTTCCATTTGTTGTTCTCTCCCAATATAACTGTTACCAAATGATTATTCATCCAAAAGCGAAGAAAGTTCCTTTTTAAATCTTTTGTCTCCTTATACTTTCTTATAACAATTATATGGTTCCTATATATTTCATACAATCGTGATGGAGAATAATTTAAAAGATGCAGCTGTTTACCAAACACTCTTTTAACAGATGGGTTACCCAACGTATGTTCCAACTTATATCCACCAACACGGTAGCACTTGATTCCTAATTCTTTTGCATGATAACAATACTCTATATCAAAAGCATCTATTCTAAAATCTTCACGCCAACCACCTACTTTATTAATTGTATCAACAGATTGCAACATACCAGAATTAATCAAGTATCTTACTTCTGAAAAACACGTGCTAGTATCTCCATAAGTATTCAGATTAGGTCCCCATATACCAGATGGACATGATGTATTATAAATGGTTTGTTGTAAAAAGCCATCAAAATTCTCCCAGACAGAATCCTGATCCATGGTCAACAAGTAATCATACTTGTTTTCCACAGCGTATTTCCATGCATAATTAAGAGCATGAGTTATTGAATTCTCTTCTTCGCCATGATAGCTGACTTTAGAATCCGAAACGTATCTATATTGAGGTCTATCGTTTAAAAGAGTGTTCTCCCATATAAGAATCTCGTCAACGTAATTGATGATGCTTTGGATATTCTTAATTAATAAGTCCTTATCTGGATAATATGTAACAATAATAGATATTAATCTAATCTCTTTTTTCATATTCATCTTCTTTTTCACAAATCTGCTTAACTATCTTTGCAGGATTCCCTGCTGCAATAGAATATGCAGGAATATTATGTGTCACTATACTCCCAGCACCAATGATACAACCATCTCCTATAGTTACACCAGGTAATATGCATGAGTTTTCACCAATCCACACATTATTTCCAATAATTACAGGACCCTTGCTTAATAGTTTTCTCTTAGCCCATGGTGTTTGGGGATTATCAGAACTCAATAAGCCATGAGAATGATCAGTTATCAAGACACTCGAACCAATTAGGACATCATCACCTATAGTAATTTGATTAATACAGCCAATATGACAATAATAATTCAAAGTAACATTATTACCTATTTGTAATTTAGGCCTATACTGTTCATTTAAGTAAGAATCAAAGCACTCTATTCTCAGACCTGGACCTGTCGAAAAGCTATCACCAACTTGAATGTACTTTTCACCATAAAGATACAAAGGCCATCGTATTATAGCCTTACGACCTACACAAGATACTTTAGAGCAAAAAAATGTAGTCGCAGCCTTATCTTTTATATATTTAATCCTTCCAATATTCTTGCCTAATAATCTACCTAAAAACGATAAAAAAATATCTGTTGTTCTCATATAAGTTTATATTGGATCTAAAAAATCGTGTACTATATTTCTTCTTATGTATGTAAAGAAAAACGATAATAAATAATGATTCTAAACGTCATGAGATGCTATCTTTTATTCTATACCTCAACTTACAGCACCTTGGAAAAAACCTTAATAATAGTATTTTTATTGTATCGACATAACTATTCTCATTTGTGTGAATCAAATCAATCAATGGTGTTTCTTTTAGCCTATGATAATACTCTTCAAAATACATATGATAATCCTTTGTTTTCATTATTTGAATTAGAAACAGATATAATCTTTTATTTCTATATTGCATGATTGTATGACTCAATTGTGGTTTATGCCTCATTAAAGCCTCTGTTGCCATACTTTCATAATTTTCAATTACGTCTATCTCCAAGGGCTTTATCTTATTCTGAGTTATACCTCCAGGTGTACACCTATAATAATAGCCTACATAAGGTATCTCAACCATATTCTGTTTTTTCTTCTCCAAATTAAAAGATAGGTCAAATATGAATAAAGAGTCTTCGTTCAATAAACCTTCTCTAAATTTCAGACCTTCCAACAACTCCCTTTTATATAATTTAGACCATATAGTGAAGTTTACTTTAGTTGGTAACAACAAAAAGGGGAATTCATTATATGTTATCACCTTCTTCGTAGAAACCATCCAACTTTTATTATAAGGACTTATATTCCCTTCTTTATCATAGAATACGCCACATGAGGCTATCCCAATTCCTTCATCGTTAAAACAGGACAAGAGTTTTTCATACATATTCTTATCTATATAATCATCACTATCTATGAATCCTATATAGTCTCCTTTCGCAACTTTAAGGCCAGTATTTCTTGCAGAACTAACACCTCCATTGTTTTTGTGTATAACTCTTATTCGAGAATCCTTTTCAGCCCATTCATCACAAATCCTTGGACTATTATCGGAAGAGCCATCATTTACTAGTATTATTTCTATGTCCTTATAGGTCTGATTAACAACAGAACTAACACATTGATTTAGATGTTTCTCAACGTTATAAACTGGTATTATTATTGATATAAGCATAAGAGAAAAATACAATAAGTAGAAATATCTAATTGGGATTCCTTTTTAACATTAGTGAAATAATACGCACATTAAAATCACGCATTCCCTGAGAAAATAAACAAAACTCTCCCCATAGAAGAATTGAGACAACAATAAATATCAATAAACCATAGAGGAAAAACTCCAAATAGCTAGAAAAGACAGAAGGTAGGAACAAATTAAACAAAACAGATAACCCTATAACATTTGCCACGATAAGTAAATGACGTTTAATTACAGGGATGAAATAATACTTGGGAGAATGATTTATGCCTAATTTAAAAAGCATATAGGGCTTCCATAAATATACGATTAGTAACTGCGACAAAATATTACCCATGATAACCCCCTTGAATCCAAATAGATAACCAAAGCCGATTGCACCAATTAAGTTTATACACATCTCAGCAAAGGGAGCCCATACATCTTGAAATAAACCGAAGCCACTTATATACTGGTCGACAGTAGTACGCGTTAGGCGAATAAAACTTTCAATAATAAGCAAAGAAAGAAACACCCTTCCCATAATATACTGTTTCCCTATCCACAAAGCAAAAAACGGGTGTATTAAAAAATACACACAAACCAGAGTAACAGAGATAATACAAAAACGTGAATCATATAATTCCCAGAACACCCTGAAAATGCGTTGATTATCTTTTGTCGCAATAAGACTACCTATACCTGCAGCTACTGATGCAAAAACCATTTGAACGACCTGACTTACTTGAGTTAGGACAGTGTTGTAGTTCCCATAACAGCCTATGACGGCTAATGAAGAAAATGCATACATAATGAGAGGACTCAATTGCAAGAGGATAACTCCTGACAACTTATGGAGAAACAGCTGCTTCGTCTTCTTCAACACCCCCGGCAACTCTTTTAGGAGTTCCTTTCCTTTATAACCAGAAGTCTTCAACCAAGGATATTCTTTTTTCAGTATATGATTTAACCATAAGCAACCAAAGATTGTACTGATTACGCTAGTGAATAGAGTGAACACAAAAGGATTGACAACTAAAGGCAAGAAGATAATCTCAATTACTTTAATCAGGATGCTAAAGCCTCGAGTGGCAATGGTAACCTTGTATCCTTTTTGATCTGCATTTAGAACAATGCTCTTATAGTTAATGAAATACCCCAACATTGAACTGAAAAGCATAACACTGAATGTGGCATATGCATACCACATCGGCAGGTTCATGTTTTTGAACATGAGGGGAAAGAAGGCCATTAGAATAAAGGCACCTCCTATAATCAAATAAGCAATTCTCCGGTAAATCCATCCCTGTAAGGCGACATTCTTATTTATAGTCTGATAGTCGTTATTATTGAGTGGTTCATATAAGAAATACAATACAGCGGCACCTACTCCCAATTCTGCCAGATTAAGAAATCCAAATAGATTGGAAGCAGTAGTGTTCAATCCCAACACATCCACGCCAAGACAGTCAAGATATACCTTTCTTGACCAAAAGCCAAGTATCATCTGTAATACATAGTAGAACACTGACACTTGAACGTTCTTCAGGCTTTTTATTGTGCGAGATTCATTTTTCATACTATAAAGGTGTCTCCTAATGAAACAAGGGATTTGAATCTATCCCAACTGTATGCTGAACGGTGACGGGATCAGTTCCTGTTACCAGAAACTACCACTGATATCTTAACTGGACTATTATTCACTGATATGGTAGAATCTATATAGGTGTCCCGAAACGGAACGAATAATAAAGTGAACTCTATAGCTTATAATACGTACAAGGGATGTATGTATCATATTTGGATCTGCTTGGAGGATCATTCTTTCTTACCACCTAACAGATAGCACGTCAGGAATGGACTGAGACGAATGACATTGCCAACTACCATAGCAAGAATCATGACCATGCAAGCAATGACTGTGGTGATGAAGAACTCAACTGCAGGATTAGGATTAGATGCGAACCAGTTTCCTAAGACGCTCAGATTTCTAGGAAGGAGGAAATAGTGAATCATGTAGATGTCCATCGTTCGCTTTCCTATGAACTGCATGCAATATCCTAACTTCGTTGTACTTCGGAAAGAGTCTTCGTGCTTTCTGAAGAAGGTGAAGATGACTGTGATGCTCAGAATTCCATATATAAGCATGTTCAATGGCTGCCAAATACGCAGCGTTATCTTATTGGCACAAAAGACCATGGCGAAAAAGCCTAAGACAAATAATGCCATCCAATAGCGATTGTCTGTCAGCTTCACGAATGAATCGAAATGTTTGCGAATCAAGATGCCGATACAGAAGAACAGAAAGAATCGCCAGTTCTTCATTCCCAGATAATGGAACAGATCTGTCCCTAACTGGGTTCGCTCAATTAGCTCATGGGAAAATGAGATGCAGAATATAACCATGGCGAAGAGCAACAAGAAGAGATCGTATGCCTTACCCTTCTTGACAACCAGATTGGTGACTGCATAGAAAACATAGAAATAGAACAGATGGATAGTAAACCAATAGCCTGCATTGGAAGGGGCTAAAGCGGTATCTATACCATGGCCTCTCCACCAACAGAAGATGGTACAGAAGATAACAGCGGGGATTATCAACTGAACAAACTTTTTTTTCAATAGTGTTCCTACTGAACTCAACGACCATTCAGCATCTTTCTTATAGGCAACATAGCCGCTAACAAAGAAGAACAATACCAGAAAGAAGTTAACGAGAATGTTGGTAAACGAATCCTTGCCATCGGCATGATAGCCAAAGGACCAAATGTGAGCATACACCACTAAATACATGGTGAATCCACGTAGTGCATCAACGTACTCTATTCGTTTAGTATTTATTATTTCGGGCATTTTTTGTAATTGAAAGATCTAGTTCTAACAAGCTGGAAAATGAATACTAATAGCCTTGAGGATTCTTACTTTGCCAATTCCAACTGTCTCGGCACATTTCTTCTATTCCATATTTCGCCTCCCAGCCTAATTCGGCCTTGGCTTTAGCAGGATTACAATAACATGTAGCTATGTCACCTGGTCTGCGGGGCATAATAACGTATGGAACATTTACGTGGTTCACCTTCATAAAGGCATTCACGACATCCAACACACTATAGCCATGGCCTGTGCCTAGATTATAGATAGCGAGGCCGCACTTGCGGTCTATCGCCTTCAGGGCTGCCACATGGCCTGAAGCGAGATCGCAGACATGTATGTAGTCACGTACGCCTGTACCATCTGGTGTATCGTAGTCATTGCCAAAGACTCCAAGCTCTTTTCTGATGCCTACTGCTGTCTGGGTGATGTATGGCATGAGGTTATTGGGAATACCATTGGGATTCTCTCCAATCAGAGTGGACAGGGGACAGATACTGTTTTAAAAACCAAACTTTTTGGATTAAAAGTGAGGCATTTTAACAATCCTTGTCTATTTATTGCATTTACACGCAGCATTCATGCCCTGTTTTCAATGTAAATTGCGACAGGGCTCTGCTGTGATGTGAGATTCAGTGCTTAGCGAGTTCCATAACAACAATCAGTGTATGGCGTTTATCGTCTGCGGCGATGTTTTTCTGATGTTTACGGGTGCAGCCGCACTGGCTCTCCTCAGCAGTGTGCTATGTTTTATGATTATTTCTTTGTTATTTAAAAGGATTTGATTAACTTTGCAGCCATCAAGGGAAGACTGCGTTCTGCGGCTATTCTTCAGCCAATGTTCCAACATCTATCCCGTGAGGCTGGCCTTCAGTGGTTTCAGCCTCTTTCTTTTGCCTATTACATGCAGGCTTGTCACGTGTCGGGTCATACTTCTCTCCGCTTTTCCAAAGGCTGTATATGAGCAGTAGTAGCTTGCGCATGGTGGCTGTCACTCCAATCATTTTCGACTGTGTATTTCTGGCACACAGACGCCCATAGAAATCTTTCATCTGAGGATTACACTGAGTGCTGACAATGGCAGGAAAATAGAGTGCCGTCCTGATGTGTACGTTTCCCTGCTTTGAGATGTGACGCTTAGGGTCAACAGGTCCCGACTGATGTGCAGGAACATCAAGCCCTGCATATCTTGTCAGTTGCTTGCGGTTAGTTATCAGCGCAAAGCCATTTGTCTCTGCAACCACTGTAACTACAGTCATAAAGCCTACGCCATTGATGGTGGTGATACGGTCAATACGCTCTGGCAGTCCTGGTTCCTGCTTAATCTTCTCGCGGATGGCCTTCTGGTTGCTGACCAGTTGCTTGTCTATCTCGTCGATGAGTTTATTATAGTGCTTGACGATGCTCTTCTCCGCAGTCTCGCTATGTGCGAGTGCCTCCAGATGATTCCTCAGTTCAGTCTTGACCTTGCTGATGTCGGCCACAAAGCGCGTCATCTGTCGCAGTTCCCTGTAGATTGGAGATGGCGGTGTCCAAGGTTTAAGACGCTTGTCCAAGCAGCCCAACATCCCAAGAGTATAGGCATCCATGTCATCGGTCTTTGTGAGGATACCCTCGTACTTAGCAAACTCACGGGCCTTGTTAGGCAACACAACGCAGACGTTCAGACTGAGTTTGTTCAGATGGGATGCCAGCTGCTCGTAATAGACACCGGTGGGTTCCATCACATAGCGCAGGGGATAGCCCTTCAGAGCCTCTTTACGGCTCCATTTGACGAACTGGTTGAAACCAGTCTTGTCGTTGTTAAACACTACAGGGGCGGTAGAGCATCCCTGATCGAACTCATACATACACAGGCAGGCCGTGAACGTACCCTTTGCAATGTCGATTCCCACGCACTGCATAAACCACTTGCCAGGTTCGAAATTCGGTTTCATACGGTTTGAATTTTGAGTTAATAATGTTGATGATTATAGCCTCAAATCCTCACCGCCTTTCCTCTTGTATATACTCTGAATCATCCTCTGCCATACCTGAGCGATGTCCTCTGATACTTCGTCCTGGCTCCAAAGATCTGAAAACGAGGGTGGAAGTTTGATCTGTCCCACGACATAGCCGATGCTTATCTAGGTTCCTGACTTCTCACCCCCAACGGCATAAATCTCTAGCAAAGCTACAAAACTTAAACCGTATTGCATCCATCTGCAAGAATTATTTTATGAAAATGGAACAATCTCTATAATCGGATGCAAAGGTAAGAGGTTCCTGTCACCGGGTCTTATTAACCTCTTTTCCTAATATCTGTTCTGGGTAATCTCTGATTACTGAGTTTATGTCCTTACCTGCCCACTCTCCATTGCTGATAATACTGGGACTGGATGGCACTGCACTTACTTCCCAACTCTCGCCTATAGGCTCATCAGAAGGCTCAAGACCTTTGTATGGTCTTAACTGGTTACCGCCCCAGATAACTGGGTGGAGGTTGGGTTGGAAGAGTAATGGGTAGAATTGCATTATGTATCTATGTCGCCGATGGCGAGAAATTGAACAGAATCTAATTCAAATTGAAAAAATTATATCTCACACAGAGAACAGTATTTTTATAACGCACACAGATCGCACAGATCTCACAGATTTGTATTTGTGTGGTCGCCTTGCGGCGAGAAATCTTACAAATTTAGTCCAAATCTTACAGAATTATTATTTAATGGTCCCACAGAACCAACGGTCGGCGCTTTAGGGGAAGCCAAATGGCGGAAATGGCGAAATTTTTATTCTCACGCAGAGACGCAGAGGGCGCAGAGTTTTATTCGAACACGGATTGAACGGATTGAACGGATTGATTCTATTTTTGGAGTTCACGGACGATGTCTTCAACGATGTACAGATCACTGAAGGTGTAAAGGAGTGTGGATGGATCGTGCAATAGTTCATTGGTCTTTGATGTATAGAAAACATCTAATGCACGTTCTGGTGTGATATTGAGGCGTTCTGACAACAATGTCACTATCCGTCCTATCTTGTTCCACATTAATAAATCGCTCAACATATTATTATAACGTATATGATTCTATGAATGAGACACATTCGTCAATCACCTTTTGATTGGCAATACATATTTGATTATTAGGCTGATGTCTTGACAACTCACGCAATGCTATTTCTAACGGCATCAAATTGGCCATATATGCCTCAACAACATCTATCACTCGGTCGTTAGCTACTCCTCCTTCAATTACATCGTATTTTGCTACATCAAGATTACCTAATCGATTGGCTACTATATATTGAAGCCACTCATTGTCATACTGCTCGAAGCAGTGATAGCTGAATTGCGACTGGACTTTGCTAATATCGAATTCATAAACATTTACAATGCCTACTTCTTCTCGAATTCGCTGCATTCGGTCAGCCCATGTTTCAGCTTGGCTTTTTATGTCGGTAACATAGAAGCCCTTACCAAAATCGAGTCGTTCTCTGCCTGCTGCAACAATAGGGTGCTCTATGATTGAAGTGCCACCATGGTATACTATCATGATACTTCCTCCTCTAGTTTGGCCTCACGAATCTGAAGGGCTTGGATAATATCATCGGTTACAACTTCACGACTCTGAGAATGAAGGGCCTCATAACTGGGATAAATAAGATCCCGGAACAGTTCTACACGTTTCATACGCCTGTATGCTACACTCGGAGAAATATTGAGTCTTCTTGCTACAGACTCAACGCAAGAAGACGCAAATATATTTTGCAATTCTTCTTTTGATGGGTAGCAATACCCATTATCTGCCATGAGTCCTGTTGGGTAACTGTTTATAGGCGCTGGGGCGGGTTCCTTGAGGGAATCGCTCTGGGGCTCAATGGGGGGGTAGGGTTTCTTGGACATGTATGTCAAAAATTATTCTCTGCGAGAACTCGGCGCTCTCTGCGTGAGGTGAAAGTCTATTGGGGGAAGGGTTATAGTGGTAGGGTGAGGACTTTTTCGATGATGGGGGCCATGTCATAGTACTTGTATTCGGCAAGGCGACCGCCGAAGAGGACAGTTCCTCCCCTGTCCTCCCCAATAGGAAGGGGGCTAAGATCCTCGGGAAACATAACATTTTCTTGATGAGCGAGCTTTCGGTAGGCTTCCACCAAAGCATTATTAGAGTCGTTGTTCACGGGGTAGTAGGGCTCCATACCGTCTTTGTACTCGGTGCTGTACTCTTCGCTGATGACGGTCTTGGGACAGTTATAGACTTCCTGACCGAACATCTCGAAGTGCTTGTGCTCGATGACACGGGTGTAGGGCTCATCATGACTGGTGTAGTTAACCACGGCGTTGCCTTGGTAGTTGGGGGTGTTCTCCACGCGGGTCTTGAAGGAGACGGTGCGCCAGTCGAGCTTGCCGAAGCGATAGTCAAAGTACTGGTCAAGTTGACCTGTATATACGAGATTGCTGGCAATCTCTTTCCATGCTTCTTGGATCGTCTTCGACGAGAAATCCGACAAATCTATTCCAAATTGAGCAAAATCCTTAATGGTCTTATCTGTTATGGGGGCAAAGAAATCGGTGTCTGTTAGGGTATCCACGCCTTCGAGGAGACCATCGATGAGTTTGTTGTAGCCTCCGATGGGGATGCCTTGGTACTTGTCGTTGAAGTAGTTGTTGTCGAAGACAAGGCGGACGGGCAGGCGTTTGATGATGAAGGCGGGGAGATCGGTGCACTTCCTACCCCACTGCTTCTCGGTGTATTCCTTGATCAGTTTCTCGTAAATATCCTTACCTATCAGCACTTGTGCCTGCTCTTCGAGATTGCGGGGCTCAGTAACACCATCGGCCTTCATCTTGGCAATGGCCTCGGCTTTCTGCTCGTCGATCTTGGCTTGCGCCTCCTCGGGTGTGGTGACGCCCCACATCTGGTAGAAGGTGTTCATGTTGAAGGGCAGGTTGTAGAGCTTGCCCTTGTAGTTGGCCACGGGGGAGTTGGTGTAGCGGTTGAACTCGACGATGGAGTTCACGAAGTCCCATACTTGCTTGTTGGAGGTGTGGAAGATATGGGCACCATACTTATGTACGTTAATACCCTCTACACTCTCACAATAGACGTTACCACCAAGTTGGGGGCGTTTGTCTATGACGAGGCAGGTCTTGCCTGCCTGACGGGCTTTGTAGGCGAAGGTGGCGCCGAAGAGGCCGGAGCCTACTATCAGATAATCGTATTTGTTATTCATATGTCTCACACAGAGAGTATTTGTTTTATCTCACACAGAAAGCACGGAAAGCACAGAAATTTTAATTGCCATGCGGATTGAACGGATTGAACGGATTTATGGGGTCTGCTGGCGCAGAGAAATTGAACAAATCTAGTACAAATCTTACAGAATTATTATTTAATGGTCCCGCAGAAATAGCAGAAATAGCAGAAATTGTGTTATAGGAGCTTGTGCCTGTTCCAATAATGAGAATACTACCCTAATTCCGCTATCATTTCAGCTACAGTTTCTTCAACTTTCAGACATGCTCTTCTAGCACTCTCGTACAAATTGAATAACACAAAATAATCAGAAGAATTTACATACTCTCTTATCACATCAATATTCTCACCTTTGCTATTCCATATCATCAAAGATACTGATTCATTTACGATTTTCTCCTTGTTTGGTAATGTCTTGGAAGGTCTATACTCAATCGAAACAGAATTATTCCCAATAGTCGCCTTATACTCATTATAAAGCCTGCCTTTTTCCCATATGATCTTTCGATCTTTAGTAGAATCCTGCAGCTTATTTACTAAACTATGATACTTTGTAATCATATTGTTTAATTATTATCTTGGATGCCCTGCGGGCAGAAATCCAACAGAATCTGATTCAAAATTGAACAAACTATTATTTAATTATGTCCCACAGAAATGGCGGAAATCCATGTAACAGGGCATTGGTGTCTGTTCCAACTTATGCTGTGCAACTGTGTTTCATTATTCAAATTTTATGCGCATATAACAATATACCGTGCCATACCAACTACCTTCAATGGTCTGAGGATTACCATGTTGAATATCATAGGAGGCACCAAGTTTGCTAGTCCATAAACCATTAGATAATTGTCTTGCAGCATGAGTACATTCAGTCGTTCCAGGTATTACATAAAGAGCTATTTTCCGATAACCCTTTTCAAAATCAGGCGTGTCACATTTCTCATATCCTTTCAACCTAAATGCTTCCACGAAGCGTTCTACTTCCGTACTTGCATTCTCATCAGGCCAATAAGTAACAGCGTCAAGCACCATTGCTGGCTGTCCTTTTGGTGGCCACATCCAACAACCTTTTATTTGATATGCCCATGCGATACAATTGTAACTTGGATCTTGTGGACTAGTAATCCTGAATTCTTTGTCATAGCCCAGTCCAGGGAATTCCCCTATTACATCAATCCTTGCCGCTTCAGTTCCTTTACCCATAATGTACATGCGTCTTTTATGGTTACGTCTGGATTGTCCGTGATTTTAGCACCGAAGATAATATTCAACGCCCATACTAGTGTTGAGGGTTGAGTTTCTATTGAAGCACCTATAAAAGGAACGGCTCTTACACCCATTGCTATAATAGCTTGAAAATCACGTTGGTTAACAATCCCTTCAACGGAAGAGAGGAAACGAGTATGCTTACGCCATGATGCTAATAAACTTTCAAAAAGTAATTTATCACTTATCTGGGCCTCAGCAGGATCACTAACTTCTGCCAGATACTTCGAGGTAATATGATTATTGATGATAGCATAGACATTACTATACTGATCAACATCTGCGTACATGTTTTGGGGTGAGGCAGCCATAAGTCCAAAGGCTAATGATACTGGCTTCCATCCCTGCTTTATAATACTCAATTGCATAGTGCTAAAGTTTTATCGGTGAGATTTCCAAAGAAAATAGTATTTTTAATATTACGAAGTTTTTCCATTACGTCTGATATGGAATCTATATCGAACAAGATATTTGTGCGGTTAAGCACATCTATATCGAAAATGTAGACGAACTTGTCGGGAAGATGATCAGCACTCTGATTCACAATTGAATAAATGTCGTCCTCTACATCAAAAGTCAACTTGAAACCATATTTTAACAGAGAGAAAGGTAAAACGCCCTCATTGGATGAAGAGACTATTTGAGTGTTGAAATACTCTGATGGGTCATTAAACTCCGACATATGGAACTGGTTGATGAAACGAATAGAAGATCTACGAATAGTAACACTTTCTAGAGCTGGCTTAAGTGTGTTAAGAATCTTTAGTACAAACTCCTTAAAAACGCTCCAACCTTCATAACTTTTTTCGGAGGTATATGTTATCTCATTCTCTGTCAATGACAATTTCTCTTTCTGGTCAGTCGTGTAATAAACATATCCTACACGTCTAGTATCAGTCACTCCACTAATCTGAGATTTACCTATCGAGATTCTTGTAGATAGAGGAAGCTGTATGCTTGATTCAATATTGTCATTGCGCCCAGGGAAATCACGTCTAAGCATCTGGTCATACTTCAAAAAATCCTCTAATTTGACAGCTCCTGTGTCAAACTTTAACTGAAAAATCGCAGTAACCACCGGCGGATTACTTAGCTGTTTCCATTTTTTCTCCATATCTTTATCTATTGTTTAACTCTCTTTAAGAACAGGAAACATGTTAATGTGTCTAGCCCTGTACTAAAACTCTCTACAGATATTTATGATACCAAATCTTTATATCATAATAATATGACTGCAAAAAACCATCATTTTACCTTAATGATGCGAAAGACAGGACAGGCTTTATCTCCTCTTTGTATTATCCTTCCCCTTACCTGTACTTGAACGTTATCAGGAGTCATAAAAGGTTCGGTCAAAACAGAATCTAAACTAGCTGCTTTGTTATGATTTGTTTCCAAAGCATTTTCCATCAAGTTCATCAAGAAAACAGACTTTAGGAAAATAGTCTGGAATTCATCAAAACTAAGTGATTTGAAACCTGTTTGAGGACGAAAAGAAATAATACGATGTACTGCATCAATGGTATATAATGAATGAGCAAATGCATTTCTAACACTGGAATCATAACATGACTCCACAAGTTCACCGATTTTAAGTCCACATCTTTTTAGCAGTTCAATAATTCTATCATTCATAAATTTATCTTTCTTCCTCCATGGAATCTCAATATTCCAAAGATAGCCATTGCCAGAAACAATAGAAGCCATTCTACACATTGACTTAATAAAATAGGAAGAATCCCATAAGTGGCAATAGATCATCAATTCAATATGTAAATCGTCTATTCCCTGCTCACCTTCGTAACAAAACCCATCCTTACGATAGTTCCTGTTTAGATAATGAAGATAGAATTCTGTACGTGACTTGTCGTAAAGTGTATCTAGATTATAATCTACGACATAGTCTGTATCATTGTATCGATTAATCCCAGGAATTACATCACCTCGACCAATAAACAAGATATAATCGGTGTAATATTTTGATGCCATAAGCTCATAGGCTTCATCTATAGCTTCTGCTACAGTTTCATGTAATTCTAATAGCATATTACTGTCTTTTATTAGCAAGAAAGCGTGACAGACCTGTCACTGAATTAAACACGTTGTAGTGGTCCTCTGAATGGACAGGAGGCACCATCAGGATTCTAATTCTTGTTATTAATAGTCTTTGGGATTCTTACTTTGCCAATTCCAACTGTCTCGGCACATTTCTTCTATTGCGGATTGGTCAAAGGGAGGATGTGGTCTATCTAGTTCCTGCTTCACCAACAAGACCACGTACCATATTTCTTAACTCCTCTTTATTAGGTAAGAATAATTCATACTTTGAGACAAAAAGGTTTGAATCCATGCCATATGTGATGCCAGGAACCTGTCCTCAGGCATCTATGCCCCCTGGCATCTTCTTTCTGGCGATGTAATTCATCTACTGTCCATCCCTCAGAGATACACTCTTTCTCATAGAAGTCACGTTCGAGTTGGTCATCTATTGTCACCAACTCACAGATATGCGACCAAGTCAACTTGTCTGACGTCTGACATGTTGATGCAGATTTTTCAGATGTCTGAATAATTGGGGCTGAATTATCAGATATCTGAAAATTTGGATACAGCAGGTAGAATTTACGCATGTTGTTCAGGTTTGGATGGCTGTATCCACGCCCTACCTTTGCCCTAAGCAACTTAGCAAGATTCGACAACAATGACGAGCCATACTTAGCACGAGCACCGCCTTGCTGTTCAAACTCTACGATGTATTGACCTATCTTCCAATATGTATTCTTAATTGTTTGATTAATGCTGATAACCAAGGCCTGCTTGCCTTCTTCTATCACCTGCACAATCTTGTCGGCCAAAGATGACAGATCTGGATCAGGTAGTTCAACCTTATAACTATCTATTTCTTTTGACATGCTCCTATAACGTTTCTTTTGACATCAGTAGTGACAGATATATTAATAAAGGAGACGGAGGACTTTTTCGATGATGGGGGCCATGTCGTAGTACTTGTACACGGCAAGGTGGCGCCGAAGAGGCCGGAGCCTACTATCAGATAATCGTATTTTTTATTCATTTAGCTCACACTGAAACATATTTATATCTCACACAGAAAGCACGGAAACCACAGAAAGGCATATGATAGGTAATTGTCGACTAAAGAGTGACAGTACATATATACTTTAGGAACTCATTAACATCCTTGAAAGTTACTTCTGGTATCTGGGCAGGTATTACTTTGGAGGTGATGAGAGAAATTCGTTCAGAAACTCATCGGCTGTAATGTGGCGGATATCAAATTCGTTGAAACCCTTACTGTCACGTGTCAATATGATATCGGCATCTATGGCTATATTTCTTTGTAGTCTCCGTATATACTCTTACGATTGGCTGGAGACATGGCAATGACTTCGGCAGAGAGTTGGTAGTTATCCCATACGTGGGCAATACTATCGGTTTCCTCTTTCTTACGAGCTGAGGATAATTTGTCGACTAAATACTTAATGGCCATGGGAATGTCATCTATACTTACCTTGGAGAGCATAGAGAGTAAACTACTCCTTGACATGGTATAGGCAGAATTGTCCGTATAGACCGCAATGGGTTCTGATGCCATGGATGGGGAATCAGATTCTAATGGTTTATACTTTTTGCTCATGATATATCGGGGTTGATTGTTTGTCACACGGAAAGGGCGGAAATTATTAATTCGCACACAAATCTCACAGATCTCACAGATTTTTATATCCCGCTGAATTCTTTAATTTTATGTCCCGCAGAAATCGCGGAAAGGGCGGAAATTTTATTGCCATGCGGATTGGGTGATATTTGGGATCTGCTACGCAGAGAACCAAAGGTCGCTGCCAACGGGGAAAAGCAAATTTGGCAAAATTTGATTCATAATTGAACAAGTTTATATTTGTTGGACATGGCTTACTTTTTCAACGCTTTCTTCAGTTGAGAGAGTGTAATAATATGACAATGCCCAAATTGCTTCATCTCTGTAAGATCCTCATCTCCACTGACGAGGATATCTGCATCTGACACACGAGCCAGTTCTAATAAGTAATCGTCCTTAGGATCACGACAGCGCTGAGGTATGATAAAGTTCCTCTCGTACGAGTTCGCACTCACTGTTAATCTCTTCCTGAGTAATCTGATCTGTACAGAAAGCTGAAAGTAAGCCATCTACCTCTGTACCGAACTCACGAGAACAATCCACAATACCAGTGGCCTCCTCTTTCTTGAAGGGCCACCCCATAGCTCGAACCATCTGCTCGAACCATCCTACTTGACCACTAGGGATTTGCACTGTTATTGTTGTCATACTTATATCTATTTTTACTTATCGCTGCAAATATATCACTAATAATTGAAAATTCCAAATATCTGAGGCTTTTTCATTCTCACTCACACAGAAAACAGTTGTTTTTTATAACGCACACAGATCGCACAGATCTCACAGATTTTTATATCCCGCTGAATTTTTTAATTTTATGTCCCGCAGAACCAACGGTCGGCGCTTTAGGGGAAGCCAAATCGCGGAAATGGCGGAAATTATCCTTTGTTCATCTTTGCTGGTAGAATTCTATCTACTATAACAAAAGGGCCATCAATATGAAATACGTATATCCACCTACGGTTGTGAGAGACCATCCGTCGGGCTTTCGGATGTATTTGACGCAATGTCATTGAAGTAGAACGGCCATAACAGTCTGCAAAGACAGCAAGCATTTTAATCTCGTCACGCATATTGTTAGCATAACGTATTGCCCCTTTTTCTGACAACATTGAATCAAGGAACAAACGTAATTCAACCATGTCTGCAAGTGCAGCATGACTAATTCTTACTTCATAAGTTTGCATAATCCTTGTGAACTAGAGATATCAACTCGTCAAAATACTCATCAACAGACACTGTACTTGACATCACTTGTTCTTTGGCAGTGGTTTTGTTCACTGGTGTATGACGACTTACTTGGTTGTTGTAGGTACATGTTGGTTCTGATGCCATGGATGGGGAATCAGATTCTAATGGTTTATACTTTTTGCTCATGATATATCGGGTTGATTGTTTGTCACACGGAAAACACAGAAATTATTTATTCGAACACGGATCGCACAGATCTCACAGATTTTTATATCCCGCTGAATTATTATTTTTTTTGTCCCGCAGACTCATGGTTTTTTAATGGTCCCGCAGAACCAACGGTCGGCGCTTTAGGGGAAGCCAAAGGGCGGAAATGGCGGAAATGTGTTAAAGGTCGAAACTTTCGACCTTAGAACTGAATTCACACTTTGTGCTTCCTTATCTCGTTGAGGGAATCATCGATTCCGATTACGTGGACGGAAGGAAATGGGATGTCTTTTAATACTCTGAAATGCTTATCTTCTGTTACCAGATATCGAGCATGGGATACTATTGCACAATCAACGAACTTATTGTCATCAGGATCTTGTTGAATAAGATTAAACTTGTAGAATGGCTGAACTTCCAACGTATATGGATTATTAACGATGGCATCAATAATATTAGCTGCTACTTCCTTATTGGTAAGCCTGTACAATATTTCCTCATATTCCTCAAGTATCTCTGTCGATACACACAACGTATTTCTTCCATCAAAAAAAGAGTCGTATATTTCGCGGTAGCGACTTTTGGGAGAGACAATCTGAACAAGTGTATTGGTATCAATAACGATTCTACTCATCTTGATCAGATTGATTAGTGTAAGATATCGCGAATATGCATATTACGCAATTCGTCCAGTTTCTCCTGATCAAGCTGACCAGAATCCCATAACTCATTCAATGCTGCATCTGCCTTTGTCTGAAAATGCTTTGATAGAACCTGCTTGATTTCCAAAGCAGTTTCTTCTGATTGGTCACGGGCAAACATTCGCAGCAATGCCATCTGGGATGGATTGAATACTGTTGTCATCTGTGTTACGGGCATTGGTTCCTTAACCATCTCCGAATCTGATGCTGGCTGGGGGTATTGTTTACGTTTCATTTGAAATTTTCTTAAAAATTATTGTTTTGTCTCACACAGAAATTATTTATTCGAACACGGATCTCACAAATCTCACAGATTTTAATTTGCCATGCGGCATGATTATTCTCACGCAGAGACGCAGAGAACGCAGAGGTGCCGCAGAGATTGTTTTTATGTCCTTCAGATAATGAATTTTAGGTCCCGCAGAACCAAAGGTCGGCGCTTTAGGGGAAGCCAAAGGGCGGAAATGGCGGAAATTATCCTTTGTTCATCTTTGCTGGTAGAATTCTATCTACTATAACAAAAGGGCCATCAATATGAAATACGTATATCCACCTACGGTTGTGAGAGACCATCCGTCGGGCTTTCGGATGTATTTGACGCAATGTCATTGAAGTACTTCATAAGTTTGCATAATCCTTGTGAACTAGAGATATCAACTCGTCAAAATACTCATCAACAGATACTGTACTTGACATCACTTGTTCTTTGGCAGTGGTTTTGTTCACTGGTGTATGACGACTTACTTGGTTGTTGTAGGTACATGTTGGTTCTGATGCCATGGATGGGGTATCAGATTCTAATGGTTTATACTTTTTACTCATGATATATCGGGGTTGATTGTTTGTCACACGGAAATGGCGGAAATTTTTATTCTCACGCAGAGACGCAGAGGGCGCAGAGTTTTATAACGCACACAGATCTCACAGATCTCACAGATTTATCAAGTTGAAAGTTGACAGTTAACTTCGTTGACTTTTGTCACGACTCGGCCAATCGTGCAAGCAAGTTGGCTCTTGCTGCTCCAAAAGTTCTTCGCGTAGCGAAGCGGCAAAGCCGAGCGGACAGTTGATAGTTATATGGTCCCGCAGAACCAACGGTCGGCGCTTTAGAGGAAGCTAAAGGGCGGAAAGGGCGGAAATGATTTAGTGCATGTTTTGAGCATGGCAGGCATCAACGATGGTGATGGTATCGCCTTCTATTGTATAGGCAAAGTACCACTTGTCGGTGTTGGCCATGTGACAACCATCCCATCGTGAGATTGTAGGTTTACGCCTGGGAAGGTTTTGTTCTATACCATAAACAGACAACACTGCATCTTTCACATTACGTTTTAAATCGTCCTTATCATATGTATGACGGTATTTCTTCGCCACATTTTGATAGAAAGAGAAGATTTTGCGAGATGCGCGTGGCTTGATAATGTATTTCATTTCAGCCAACTGCGTAAATATCATCGATCTCCTTGGCTATGACATCATATAATTGCTCAGGAGTCATATCCCGGAATACTTTCTGGGATGGGTTGAACACGGTGGGAGCTGCTGGGGCGGGTTCCTTGAGGGAATCGCTCTGGGGCTCAATGGGTGGGTAGGGTTTCTTGGACATGTATGTCAAAAATTATTCTCTGCGAGAACTTGGCGCTCTCTGCTTTGGCTTTGCCTTCCTCCTCCTTGCTCTACAAAGTCTATACAAGTAAACTCTGTTCTCACTCGTTCGTCGGTTCTGCGTGAGGATTAGACGTCGGTGGGACCGGTGTAGGTTTGTTTGACGGCTTCGTAGCTCTCGAGGGTGCCGATGTCGTAACGGCGACCGGGCATCTCGTAGGTGTAGACGGTGGTCTGGGTGGAGAGCCAGGCGATGAAGCTGCCGGGGGCATCGACGCCACAGCCGCTGTCGATGCCTTTCTTGATGAGTCGGGCGTCTTGACGGGTGTAGTAGTAGAAGGCGGGGATGCACCAGTTGCTCTTGGGGTTGGCGGGCTTCTCCTCCATGGAGAGGATGCGACCGTCGGCATCGATCTCGGCCACTCCGGTCTTGTGGAGCCGTGCCTCATCGTGCTCGAAATAGCGCATGACGCATGTGGCGTTCTTCTCCTTGGCAAAGCGGATGAAGTGGCTCAGACTGAAGTCGAGGAGGTTGTCACCGGCCATGACGAGGAGGTCATCGTCTAAGTGGAGCTGGTCGATGGCGAACTGGATGTCCTTCACGGCGCCGAGACGAGACTCGTTGGACGATGTGCCATCGTCCAAAATTGAAAATGGAAAATTGAAAATTGAAAATTCCTTTTTCTTCTCGGCCCACTGCTCGAAGATGGGGGCGAACTTGTGGTTGCTGATGATGATGTATTCATCGATGAGTCCGGTTTGGGACATGTCGTCGATGAGCCAGTCGAGTATGGGCTTGCCTGCTACTTCCAGCAGGGGCTTGGGGAAGTTCTGGGTTAGGGGGTATAGGCGGGTAGCATAGCCAGCGGCCAAAATCAAACACTTCATCTTATCAAATTGAAAATTGAAAATTGAAAATTGAAAATTGAAAATTAACTCAAATAATCAAATCGAAAATTTACTCAACTATTGGAGTTCTTTCTTCTCTTTTAACTTCTTTATGATTGAGACTAAGATGGCAACTAACTCTTTGCAATCGGCCTCTATCGAATTGTATAATCTATCTTCAATATAACCTGTTGTATGTAACAAATCGAGCCAATAATCTGTTTCGTCAGCTTCTTTTAATGCAATGTTGAGCTTATTGAGAAAGTCCATGCGAGACTGCGCGTTTTTGCTCTCTCTCGTATTGGCACCGATGCTAGTACCACATCTGAGCAGTTGCTTCGACATGACATGCTCATTTTTCTGCTCCGTTAGATAGCTGTAACACTTTATGATTCGTATAGCAAAATCTCGACTTTTATCTTGAACAGCGTTAGCCATAATTTTCAATTCTCAATTTTCAATTTTCAATTTAAAGGGTGACGCCATCTGCGCTAGAGCAGATGAAGACTTCATACTTTCCCGTCATTTCGGGGAAGGACTTCAGATACTGGTCTGTTACAGATTTACGGATGGATTCTTCGTAGGCGGGATCGATGAGGGCCATGCAGCAGCCTTTGAAACCGGCGCCGGAGAAACGACCGCCATAGATGCCGTCGGTCTGGGTCATGATCTCGTAGAGGCGGATCTGCTCGGGGGCTCCTGACTCCCAGTTATGGATGCTGCTCCAACCGGATTCGAAGGAGAGCTTGCCGTAGGTCTCGATATCGCCCCGGCGCCATGCCTCGGCTCCTTTCTCCACACGGTCGAACTCGGTGTACCAGTGCTCGCAACGCTTAGCCCAAGGCTCAGGCAGACAGTTCTTGTACTGCTCGTAGATCTCTCGGGGAACGTTACGGGCGTTGGCCTCGTTGAACTTTCCGTACTCCATACCGGCAAAGGCCTGGAGGGCATAAACACCTGCACGGAGCTCATCGACACGCATGTTGTATTTGGAACCCGCCAGACTGTGTTCCAGTCCGGAGAAGAAGATGGCGATCTTATAGGGTTTCATCGCCGGGTGCTGCGGAATCAGCTCGTAGTGGTTGTCCTTGGTGTCGAGATAGAGCAAATGGTTCTTCTTACTGAGCACCTCGCAGCTCTGGTCGAGCTTACCCACGCTGACGCCTACGTAGTTGAGTTCGGCATCGAAGGCGATATCGATGATCTCCTGTTGGGAGAGCTGGATGTTGTTCACCTTACAGAGGGCGGTGAGGAAGCTGATGATGACGGCAGCACTGGAGGAGAGTCCGCCGATGGGCAGAGAGCCCTCGATGACGCCACAGAGACCCACTGACAGTCGGTGCTGCTTAGACAGCGACAGGGTGGCACCACGGAGATAGTCGGCCCAGTCGTTCTGTTTCTGCGCAGGTACTGAGGCGATATGCCACTGTGCTCGCTTGGGGAACTGCAGGGAGGCCATCTCCACTACCCCATTCTGTTTGGGGGAATAGGCAATGTGAATACCTTTGTCGATAGCCAAGCCGGTGATCTTTCCGAGGTTATGGTCGGAATGGGCGCCAATGGGACAGATACGGTAGGGACAGAAGGTGGTGCCTTCGGGCTCGCGACCGTATATCTGGGTGAAGCGATCTATGCAATTCATACTCTTACAACGGAATAAACGGAAAAAGAATCGGAAAAACGGAAACTATTTCGCGTATAGGGATTACTTCTTTTATGAGTTGGTTACGGGAGGCGCAGACATACTTTTTGTATCCTACTTATGGAAGCAGGATGGCATGACAAACAGGTACGCCTCCGCATGGGAACCCTACGGGTTCGCAGAACAATACTTATTTTGGATGCAAAATTAGTATAATTTTGGGAGAATGCCAAATAAATGAAGGGAAGAAACGGAAAAGAAGGGAAAATTGCTCAAACAGATAACTGTTTTTTTATTTCCCACAGAATTTTTATTTTTAATATTCCCGCAGAAATAGAATTGTATTTTTGTCCCGCAGAAATAGCGGAAATAGCAGAAAGGGGCTACGCCCCATGCCATGCGGATAGTAAACAGGTTATCCAAAAAGATTAAATTTCTGCTATTTCTGCTATTTCAGCGGGACAATAAAAAACATTATCATCGGAGTAAAAATCAATCGCGGCGGAAGAGGTCGCGGGTGTAGACCTTGGACTCCACGTCGTCGAGGACGGAATCGTAGCGGTTGGCGATGATGGCATCGCTCTGAGCCTTGAACTTGGCAAGGTCGTTCACGACAAGACTGCCGAAGAAGGTGGTGCCATCCTGGAGGGTGGGCTCATAGATGATGACCGTGGCTCCCTTGGCCTTGATGCGCTTCATGACTCCCTGGATGCTGCTCTGACGGAAATTGTCGGAGTTGGACTTCATGGTGAGACGGAATACGCCGATGGTGACTTGTTTCTCCACGGCCTGATCGTAACGACTGCCGGTGGTATAATCGTAGTAGCCTGCCTTCTTCAGCACCTGGTCGGCAATGAAATCCTTACGGGTGCGGTTACTCTCGACAATGGCCGACATCATCTGCTGCGGCACATCCTCGTAGTTGGCCAACAGCTGCTTCGTGTCCTTGGGCAGACAGTAGCCACCATAGCCGAACGACGGGTTGTTATAGTGGGTGCCGATACGCGGATCGAGTCCGATACCCTGAATAATAGCCTGGGAGTCAAGTCCTTTCACCTCTGCATAGGTATCGAGTTCGTTGAAATAGCTTACACGCAGGGCGAGGTAGGTATTGGCGAAGAGCTTCACGGCCTCGGCCTCTTTCATGCCCATGAAGAGAACGGGAATGTCCTCTTTAATGGCACCTTCAACGAGGAGGGAGGCGAAGGTTTCGGCGGCTTTCTTCATCTTCTCCACATCGGTAACCTTGCGGATGGCCTCGTTCTCTTCATTATAGCCGCTGATCTCCTTGGGATAGCCCACGATGATGCGCGAGGGATAGAGGTTGTCGTACAAGGCCTTGCTCTCACGAAGGAACTCGGGAGAGAAGAGGAGGTTGAACTGTTTGACTCCCTTCTGGGCGTACTTGAGGTACAGACTGCGACAGTAACCCACGGGGATGGTGCTCTTGATGACCATCACGGCGTTGGGGTTCACGGAGAGGACCAAGTTGATGACATCCTCGATGTGATGGGTGTCGAAGAAGTTCCGCAAGGGGTCGTAGTTGGTGGGTGCGGCTATGATAACATAGTCGGCATCCTTGTAGGCCGCAGCACCGTCGAGGGTGGCGGTGAGGTTGAGCTCCTTTTCGGCGAGATACTTCTCGATGTAGTCGTCCTGAATGGGGGAACGACGGTTGTTGATCATGTCAACCTTCTCGGGGATGACATCTACTGCTGTTACTTGATTGTGTTGGGAGAGTAATGTCGCTATGGATAGGCCGACATACCCCGTTCCTGCTACTGCTATTTTCATAAAATTTTGACTTTGTCGAAATTTATATAATAAAATATCACTATCAATTCTCTAATAATTCTTTCTTTGTAAAGAAACTATTTACCCTCTTTTTCTCTGGCGCAGAGAAAAGAGGCAAAAGAGACATCCACCTTCCCCCATCCCCTCCCTATATGGAGGGGCTCAACTGAAAATTGCGGATACCGCCAATTTTCAGACTTTTCAGCGGTAAAATCGGACATCAAAGTCCGATTTTGCTTCTTTGTCGGCTTACGCCAGACATTTGCACCAGTCACCCAAACGCTGGCTCGACCGACTCCCCACCCCTTTAGGGGCGGGGTCCCTGGCAAGGGGGGCGGGGTAAAAGATTTGGTCTTGAAACATTACTGACCCCACCCCTCGCTGCGCTCACCCCTCCCCTACTATGGGAGGGGAGTTGATTACCACTAGCACCGGTCACCGCTGTATTACCACCGCGCCACCGTACCACCGCGCCTTCGACTTTTCCCCTTCCTCTTGGGGAGGGGGCTAGGGGGTGAGGCTCCTGCCCGCGCCTTCGGTTCCCCTCCTCATGGAGGGGTTAGGGGTGGCTCTTGAGGGCGCAGCCCTGCAGCACCCGGAAGCCATTGAGGAAGTCGCGGGCGGACATGCGTTTCTTGCCTGTGAGCTGGAGCTCCAGGAGTTCCAGGAGTTCGCCTTGCACTGCTATGTACAGGTGTTTGTTCTCTTCCTTGAGTTTGCCTGTTGCCAGACTGGTGGTGAGAGTGGTTTTGGCGGTTTTGAAGATCTTCAGGACCGTTTGCTTACCGTCTTCCGACACTAGGGTGGTCCATGCACCGGGATAGGGTGAGAGACCGCGGATGAAGTCGTACACCTGCTTGGCCGACTGCTCCCAGTTGATCTCGCAAGTTTCCTTGAAGATCTTCGGGGCGGGATGGAGCACCTTGTTCGTGTTGTCTTCCTGGGAGAGTTGTTCCTGAGCGATGGTGTTCACCTCACCGTCATGATCGATGATCAGGTTGACCGTGTCGAGACAGATCTCTGCTCCGAGGTGCATCAAGGCATCATAGACATACTCCACATCGGCTTCATCGGGGATGGGTAACGGTTTCTGAAGGATGATCCTGCCCGTGTCTATCTCATGGTCGAGGAAGAAGGTGGTGACACCTGTGGTGGTCTCGCCGTTGATGATGGCCCAGTTGATGGGTGCTGCCCCACGGTACTGTGGCAAGAGGGAGGCATGAACATTGAAGGTGCCGAAGCGGGGCATGGCCCATACCACCTCGGGTAGCATACGGAAGGCCACCACGATCTGGAGGTCGGCTTGATAGCTACGCAGTTCCTCCACAAAGGCGGGATCCTTCATCTTTACCGGTTGCAGTACGGGGATTCCGTGTGCCAGGGCATACTTCTTCACCTCCGGGGGCTGAAGGGTGTCCTGATGGCGTCCCACGGGCTTATCGGGCTGGGTGACAACCGCCACGACGTTGTAGTGGTTCTCCACCAGTGCTTGAAGGGTTCCTACCGCGAACTCGGGGGTTCCCATGAATACGATTCTGAGGTCTTCTTTCTTCATTTGCCTGCAAAATTACTGTTTTTTTTGTAAAAGGGCAAGGAAAATGGTTGATATCGTAGCACTAAATCAAAAAATACTCTATTTCACACAGAAAGGATATTTAATCTCACACAGAAATCACGGAAATCACAGAAAGCTGATTCTCAAAGTGATTGGCGCAAAGGATATTTAAAACGGAAGAAACAGAAAAGTAACGGAAAAACGGAAAAATCTGCATGATCTGCGTAATCTGCATGAGGATAAACATGCCGCATGGCAAATTTCTGTGATTTCTGTGATTTCTGTGTGAAATAAAAAAAACTGTGAGATAGACCTTATAGCTTGTATTGGATTTGCAAGGCTGTTGGGGTGACGGAAACTTGGAGGTTTTCCTTGTTGTTTGGCCACAACTTGCTGCCCAGCCAGTACGACAGCTCCGTGGAGAGGATGCCGATGGCAGCACCAGCTGCCACATCATCCCAGCGATGACGGTTACGAAGGACCCTGTCGCATGAGACCGCTGTAGCCACTGCATATCCACCTATACCGATCCACGGACTAACATCCTTGTACTCCTTAAAAAGGACATGGGCTCCTGAGAATGCAATGGCTGCATGACCGGAAGGAAAAGCATGACGGTCGGTACCGTCAGGACGAGTATCATGAATGGTATTCTTCAGGGTATAGGTGGTGGCGGCTGTGATCAGCGTGGAGACACCAGCATTCAAGAGAAGATGCTGCCAGTCGTCCCTGCTCTGCACACCGCATGCCTTTAGTGCGACTGTTGCTCCCAATGGAATCAGTCGCAGGTAGTCATCTGGTCCATCGCCCTTGTACTCCTTCTGGGCGAAAGTGGAGCTTGAGATGACTATACAAACGATGATCGATAATAATCTTTTCACTTTCGATTGTGTTTACCCCACCCCACCTTCGGCACCCCTCCCCTAAAGGGGCGGGGAGTTACAGACTTCCCGACGTTCCCTTCCCTTTGGAGGGGCGGGGAGTTACAGACTTCCCGGCTTTCCCTTCCCTTTGCAGGGACGGGGAGTTGCAGACTTCCCGACGTTCCATTGCCTTTGAAGGGGCGGGGAGTTACAGACTTCCCGACGTTCCCTTCCCTTTGGAGGGGCGGGGAGTGGAATTATTCGGCAGACAAGTCGGCAACCATCTGACGGTAGGTGGCGTACATGTGGGTGCGGGAGATGTAGCCAATGAAATGGTTATCGGTGTTCAGCACAGGAAGCATCTGTGCATGGGTGCGGTCGAACTGCGCCATCACCTCCTCCATCGAGTCGTTCACACCCAGGATGGCAGATGGCTGAGACATCAGCTGAGCCACCGTGAAATGCTGATAGAGTTCGGAACGGAACACCACATGACGGATCTTAGTGATATCCACCTCACCGAGGAGGTTTCCCGCATCGTCGAGCACCGGTAGCTGGTTCGACTTACTCCTACTCAGGGCGTGCACCAAGGCCCCCAGTTTCATGTCGGTATTCACCGCAGTATAGGTATGGTCGATGATGCTCTTCAACGACATCAACGTGAGCACTGCCCTATCGGTATGGTGCGTGATGAGTTTACCCTCGCGTGCCAGTCGCATACCATAGATGCTATGGGGTTCGAAGATGATGATGGTGAGATAGGCAAAGATGCTTACCACCATCAAAGGGATGAACAGCTGATAGCCGCCGGTGAGCTCGGCAATGAGGAAGATACCCGTCAGCGGTGCATGCATCACACCTGCCATCACTGCAGCCATTCCCAGCATGGCGAAGTTCCCTTCAGGGATATACACCCCGATCTGCTCGATGTTCCACACACGGGCAAAGAGGAAACCCGCGAAGGCTCCGATGAACAACGACGGAGCGAAGGTACCACCGCAACCGCCACCGCCATTGGTAGCAGAGGTAGCAAACACCTTGGTGAGCAGCACCAGGGCGATATACAGTACGAGCAGCTGACCATTACCATAGAACAGGGAGTTGTTCAGTACCATGTTCCAATCGGCCTCGGTCTTACCGTTCAGCAGGATATTGATGCTGCCGTAACCCTCACCATAGAGCGATGGGAAGAGGAAAATCAGCGTACTGAGTACCACCCCACCCAACACCAGCTTGGCATAGTGGTTTTCACCCAACTTGGCAAAGATATTCTCGCAGGCCGTCATGGTACGGATGAAGTATAAACTCACCAGTCCGCCGAACACACCCAGCAGGATATAAGCCGGTACACGATCCAGCTGCCATGAGGTTACATTGGTGAAGACGAACAGGGAGTCGCTACCATTGAACACATAGCTGAACAGCACAGCTGTGACACTCGCCACCAGGATCGGTAACAGCGAGGCCATGGTCAGATCGATCATCAGTACCTCGAGCGTAAAAACCAGTCCTGCGATAGGTGCCTTGAAGATACCAGCAATAGCTGCTGCCGCACCACATCCCACAAGGAGCATCAGCGTACGGTTGTCCATCTTGAACACCTGTCCGAGGTTACTACCGATGGCAGAGCCCGTCAGTACGATAGGTGCCTCTGCTCCCACTGAACCACCGAAGCCGATGGTGATAGCAGACGCGATGACCGAGCTCCAGCAGTGATGACCACGGAGTCGGCTTTGCTTACGGGAAATGGCATAGAGAATACGGGTAATACCATGTGAGATATTATCCTTAACGACATGTCGTACAAACAAGGAAGTCAGATAGATACCGATTACCGGATACAACAGATACAGCCAGTTGATAGATGAGATATCGAAGTCGGCCATGAGCAGTTTCCCGATCTCATCAATGATCCAGTGGAGCACATAGGCGGCCACTGCCGCGAAGAAGCCCACGAAGAAACTAAGCAGAAGGGTGAACTGCTTATCGGTAATATGCTTCTCACGCCATTGCAGGAAACGCTGCAAGGGCGTGTGATGACTGATATCGGTATGTTGATCTGTCATTTCCTGATAATCGTAACCACTCCCTCACGGGTGAGTTTGATGATGCTCGACGGCGTATGAGGATTATGCTCCTGTCGGCGTGACATACACACATAATCCACCGCATCGAGGAGCTGCTGACTGATGTCGCAGTAGTTCTGGGCGGGTGGTTCGCCACTGATGTTCGCACTGGTGCTGACCAGCGGTTTCTGGAATCGGTAGCAGAGCTGCTGCGAGAACGGTTCGCGGGTGATACGCATGGCGATACTGCCATCTTCAGCAATCAGGTTCGGTGCCAGGTTCACGGCTCCATCGAGGATCACCGTGGTAGGCTTGGTGGCCAGTTCCATGATGTCCCATGCCACCTCGGGGACATTACGCACATAGCGCTGAAGACGCACATCACTGTCAACCAGACAGATCATCGCCTTTGAATCATCGCGCTGCTTGATTTCATACACCCGTGATACGGCAGCGGCATTGGTCGCGTCACAACCAATGCCCCATACGGTATCGGTGGGGTAAAGAATCACCCCACCCTCTCGCAGCACCTTTACCGCTGCCTCTATATCCTTAGAATAGTCCAATTGTTTTTTACTATGAACTTTATAACTCCCAACCAATAGCAGATGCACCGAGTACGGCGGCAGATGCGCCATCGAGTCCGCTGACCAGGAACTTAGCCTTTCCTTTGAACACCTTCAGTACATGCTCGTCGTAGCTGCGCTTGATAGGATCCATGATGAGATCACCAGCCTTGGTCATACCTCCGAAGAAGATGAACGCCTCAGGAGAAGAGAAGGCAGCAAAGTCGGCACAGGCCTCGCCTAACATATGACCCGTAAACTCGTAGATCTCCTTAGCCAGTCGGTCGCCCTTACCAGCTGCGATAGACACATCCAATGAGGTGATCTTCTCGGGATCCATCTCACGGAGCAGAGAAGGTTCCTGGGTGGTAGCCAACAACTCACGAGCCGTGCGTGCTACACCCGTAGCCGAGCAGTAAGCCTCCAGACAACCTGTACGTCCGCAGCCGCAGGTACGACCGCCTTCGCGTACCATCGTGACATGTCCCAGCTCACCGGCAAAGCCGTCGCTACCATACAGCAGCTGTCCGTTCACCACGATACCTGATCCTACACCTGTTCCCAGCGTGATCACGATGAAGTTCTTCATGCCACGGGCCACACCATAGATCATCTCGCCGATGGCAGCAGCATTAGCATCGTTGGTCAGACCAACGGGAATGTCGTTCAACCGCTCGCTGAACAGCTTAGCCAAAGGAACCACACCATTGTGTGCCCATGCCAGGTTCGGTGCGAACTCAATAGTACCATTATAGAAGTTTCCATTAGGGGCACCGATACCCATGGCCTTGATCTTCTCGATACCGCCCACCTGGTCGATAATCACCTGAAGAGCCTCCACACAAGCATCAACATAGTCCTCTACCTTGTCGTACCCCTGTGTCTTGATGGCAGTGGTAGCCTTAATCTCACCACGTGAGTCAACAATGCCGAACACAGAGTTCGTACCTCCTAAATCCAAGCCGATTACATACGGCTTCATCTCTGTCTGATTATTCATTTCTATGTATGTTTTGAATGTTTATGGGGCAAAGATAATGCTTTTTTTTGAATTATATACGCTGTTCGACTTTTTTTTTCGTAACTTTGACTTCGTCGAAAGTACTCACGTTCGGAAAAACAAAACATTATTTGGTTATTCGCTCACTTATTCGTACCTTTGCACCCGATATGCTACCATTTGACTTCCATATAGACATCGTAAACCTGATATTCAAGGGAATACTGATTGGTATCATCGCCAGTGCGCCGATGGGACCGGTGGGTATTCTATGCATCCAGCGCACGCTGAACAAAGGACGGTGGTACGGCTTTGTGACAGGCATCGGCGCAGCCATCAGCGACATCATCTATGCCCTGATCACCGGTTTCGGTATGTCGTTTGTGATGAACATGGTGAACAACTCCCGATACCAGTTCCTGTTGCAGATTCTCGGTAGTATCCTGCTGTTGGCCTTCGGTATCTACTGCTATCGCAGTAATCCGATGAAGAACATGCATGTGAGCGGGAAGCAGAAGGGTACGCTGATACACAACGGCGTAACAGCCTTCTTCGTCACCTTCTCCAATCCCCTGATCATCTTCCTGTTCATCGCCTTGTATGCTCAGTTCTCGTTCGTGGTGCCCAACCATCCCGTAGAGATGTGTCTGGGTTATCTGAGTATTCCATTTGGTGCCCTGCTGTGGTGGTATGGTCTGACGTGGCTGGTGGATAAGATCCGTGGCATCTTCGATACCAGCGGCATTCTTATAATAAATAAGGTAATCGGTTCGGTAGTGATCATCTTCTCCCTCATCGTGCTCTTCGGAACGGTGTTTAACTTGTATAAGTTGCCGAACTATTATTAGGAGGAAGGACGAAGGAGGAAGGACGAAGGAAAGCCCCTCCCCGACCCTCCCCAAAGGGAAGGGGGAATCGAAGGTACGGGGGTGCGAGATATGATTTGTGAAGTGAGAAGTGAGGAGTGAGAAATGTATATAGCTAAAGAATTAAGGAAGAAGAATATTGCGGAGTACCTGCTGTATATGTGGCAGGTGGAAGATCTATTGCGGGCCTACGACTGCTCGTTGGGTAGGATCAGACGGGAGTATATCGACCGGTTTGACTATACCGATGAACAGAAGGAGGAGATGGCCGACTGGTATGGCGATCTGATCAGGATGATGAACCAGGAGGGCTGTCGCCAGAGCGGTCATCTGCAGATTAACAAGATCGTGATGCAGCAGTTGGAGGAGCTGAATGCCGAACTGCTCGACGGTACCGACCATCCGTTCTATACAAGCGAGTATTATAAGGTGCTGCCGTATATCGTGGAACTACGTAGAAAGAATCGAGGAAAGAGGAGCCTCACCCCCTCACCCCCTCCCCAAGAGGAAGGGGGAAACCGAGGAGAGACGAAGGAGGAATCGGAGATAGAGACGTGCTTCAATGCCCTCTATGGCATGATGATGCTACGACTGCAGAAGAAAGAGGTAAGTCCTGATACACAGCATGCCATCAAAGAAATTACCACCTTTATCGGGATGCTGAATGACGAGTTTATGAAAGAGAAAATTGAAAATTGAAAATTGAAAATCCGGCCATGAATATACTGATTACAGGATGTAAAGGACAGCTTGGCAACGAGATGCAGTTGCTGGAGCAAGAGAACAAGCAACATGTGTGGTTCAACACGGATGTAGAGGAGTTGGATATCACCAACCAGTTGGCGGTGGAACAGTATGTGGCACAGAACAAGATTGACGGAATCGTGAACTGTGCTGCCTATACTGCTGTTGATAAGGCGGAAAGCAACAAGGAGCTGTGTACAACCCTGAACACCGTGGCTCCTGCCTATCTGGCTGCAGCCATTGGGAAACGTGGGGGTTGGATGATCCAGATCTCTACCGACTATGTGTTCAACGGTACGAAGCATACTCCGTATGTGGAGACCGATACGCCCTGTCCTGACAGCGTGTATGGCAGTACGAAGCTGGCTGGTGAGCTGGGTGTACAGAAATTCTGCAAGGACAGTGTCATCATCCGTACGGCATGGCTGTACTCCACCTTCGGTAATAACTTCGTGAAGACCATGATACGACTGGGAAAGGAGAAGGAGCAGCTGGGTGTGATCTTCGACCAGATCGGTACACCGACATACGCCCGTGACCTGGCACAGGTCATCATGACCATCATCAACAAGGGTATCATTCCCGGGGTATATCATTTCTCTAACGAAGGAGTGATCAGCTGGTACGACTTCACCAAGGCGATCCACCGCATTGCAGGGATTACCACCTGTAAGGTAAAGCCTTTGCACACCGAGGAATACCCCACCCCAGCAAACCGACCGCACTTCTCGGTGCTCGACAAGACAAAGATCAAGGAAACATACAATATCGAAGTCCCCTACTGGGAAGAAAGCCTCAAAGATTGTATTGAGAAACTATGAATCAAGAAATAGAAAGAAGACGCACTTTTGCGATTATTTCACACCCTGACGCCGGTAAGACCACCCTGACCGAGAAGTTCCTGCTGTTTGGTGGACAGATCCAGGTGGCCGGTGCTGTGAAGAGTAATAAAATCAAGAAGACAGCTACCTCCGACTGGATGGATATCGAGAAGCAACGTGGTATCTCGGTATCAACCTCTGTGATGGAGTTTGACTATACGCCAGAGGAGTCGGGCATTGAATATAAGGTGAACATCCTCGACACCCCGGGTCACCAGGACTTTGCCGAAGACACCTACCGTACGCTGACCGCCGTGGATTCCGCTATCATTGTGGTTGACGGTGCCAAAGGTGTGGAGGCACAGACACGTAAGCTGATGAACGTGTGCCGAATGAGGAATACCCCGGTGATTATCTTCATCAACAAGATGGACCGCGAAGGACGTGATCCGTTCGACCTGCTCGATGAGCTGGAACAGGAACTGGAGATTAAGGTACGACCGCTGTCGTGGCCTATCAACCAGGGAGCGAAGTTCAAAGGAGTGTATAACATCTATGAGGAGAAGCTCGACCTGTTCACACCCGACAAGCAGCGGGTGACAGAGAAACGTGAGGTTGACATCAACAGCAATGAACTCGATAGTCTTGTAGGCGAGCAAGATGCAGAGAAGCTGCGCGAGGATCTGGAACTGGTGGATGGTGTGTATCCTGAATTTGACGTGGAGACCTACCGTTCGGCTGAGGTGGCACCGGTATTCTTCGGCTCTGCCCTGAACAACTTCGGTGTACAGGAGCTGCTGAACTGCTTCGTGGAAATCGCACCGAGTCCGAAGCCCACCAAGGCAGAGGAGCGCATGGTATCGCCTGAAGAGCAGAAGTTCACAGGTTTCATCTTCAAGATTACAGCGAATATCGATCCTAACCACCGTTCATGTATCGCCTTCTGTAAGGTGTGCAGCGGAAAGTTCGTTCGTAACCAGCCCTACCTGCTGGTACGACAAGGTAAGACGGTTCGTTTCTCCTCCCCCACCCAATTCATGGCACAACGAAAGAGTACCATCGAGGAAGCATGGCCCGGCGACATCGTCGGTCTGCCCGATAACGGAATCTTCAAGATCGGCGACACGTTAACAGAGGGTGAAGAACTGCATTTCCGCGGTCTGCCCTCTTTCTCGCCGGAGATGTTCAAATACATTGAGAACGATGATCCGATGAAGGCCAAGCAGCTCAACAAAGGCATCGACCAGCTCATGGACGAGGGTGTGGCACAGATGTTCGTCAACCAGTTCAACAACCGCAAGATTATCGGTACAGTGGGACAGCTGCAGTTCGAGGTAATCCAGTACCGCTTGGAGAACGAGTATAACGCCAAGTGCCGTTGGGAACCCGTACACCTGTACAAAGCCTGCTGGATTGAGTCGGATGACGAGAAAGAGCTGGAGGCATTCAAGAAACGCAAGTACCAGTATATGGCCAAGGACAAGGACGGACGTGACGTGTTCTTAGCCGATAGCGGTTATGTGCTGCAGATGGCTCAGCAGGACTTTGAACATATCAAGTTCCACTTTACGAGTGAGTTTTAATTAAGAAGCAAGAGGCAAGAAGCAAGAGGCAAGAAGCAAGAGATGATGGATGAGAAGCCGATATATGATGAGGGCGCGTTGAACGATCAGGACACCACTCCCTGGTATGGCGTACAGCTGTTTGGCTTACGCCAAAAGGAGATGACTGACTATCTCACGGAGAAGGGGGTGGAGAGTTTCGTTCCCATGCAGAACGTGGACTTCATCGACCGTGAAGGGAAGCGCCGGCATGAGCTGCGCCCTGTAGTCTCGAACCTACTGTTCATCAAGAAGCAGATGGAAGACAAGGAATTACAGTCGCTTCTCGAAGACCGTTATCAAGGTCATTTCTACATCATCCGCAAGAGTCGTGGTAGCATCGTGTTCTACCAGATTCCCGCACGACAGATGCAGGAGTTCATGATTATGTGTAATCCTGACCTCCTCATGAAGAAATTCCTCAGCGAAAGCGAAGCTAAACTCAAGAAAGGCGACCGTGTGGTGGTGACACACGGTCCGCTAAAAGGCTTGTCGGGTCGACTGGTTCGGTCGAGCGGCAAGTACTACCTTCTGAAAGAGATTCCCGGCATGGCCGTGATGATGAAGGTAACCCGTTGGTGCTGTCAGAAGGCGGAATAAGGTTATTCCACCTTGCTCTCTGAGAAATAATACTCACGCAACGGCTTACTAACCGCCTTACCCGTCAAGGTTACTTTCTCCTGCAAACGGATATCCGTTGACGATGCCCCTACCTTAATGATATAGGTACCGGGAAGGATATTCCATTGGCGCTGCTGCTCATGACTATAGAAGCCCAGTTGCTCGGTATAGAGTTTCACCTTCACCGTTTTGGTCTGACCAGGTTCCAACGATACTCTGGCAAAGCCCTGCAGCTGGATGGGACGGATGGGCTGGTCGGCTGTTGTGGGCGACAGATACACCTGTGCTATCTCATCAGCTGCCATCTTCCCCGTGTTCGTCACCTCGAACGAGATGGTCATGTCCTTCGCAGTGGTCTTCACCTCCTTATTAACCTGCAGGTTCTTATATTCAAATGTCGTATAGCTCAGTCCGTAGCCAAACGGCCACTGGATGAGTGAGGATTGTGGAGTGTTGAGTGTGGAGTGAGAAACGAGAGATGAAGGATTGTTATAACAGATAGGCTCGCTGATCTCTGTATTCGGATAGCTCACGGAAAGCTTGGCCGACGGAGACACCTTACCAAAGAGGATATCGGCCACAGCATTACCACCCTCCTCACCCGGATACCAGGCTTGGATGACCGCCGCACATTTCTCGGCAATACCAGAAATAACCTGTGCCCTACCGCCAAACACCACTAATACCACAGGTTTACCCGTTGCCAACAGTTCGTTGACATACTGTTCCTGCTTACCCGGCAGGCGCAGTCCTTGGCGGTCGCGATTCTCTCCACAAAGCATCACATTCTCACCCACAGCAGCTATGATCACATCTGCCTGCTGGGCCAACCTCAACGCTTCAGCCTTATCAGTCTTCTCGCCTGAATTCACCTTACGGTGCAGGATATCATAATCCCAGGCGCGCTCATCACCACCCTTGTTGAAGATGGTTTCGATATCTTCGGTCCAGTCGCAACCGCGGGAGTAAGTTAGGATGGGGTTGATGGGGTTAATAGGCTTAATGGGCGATGTAGGGTTAATGGGCGAAATAGAATCAAGGTAGTTATTCATGCCTTCGAGCAGCGTGACGACATGCGGCTGGTCCATCTTATCCACATCCTCCAGCATCTTCCAGAAGTACGACATGGCAGGGTAACTGTAGTCACCGCACATGGCCCACATGGAGTTGGCATTGGGTCCTGTAAGGAGAATCTTCTGATTATCTTTCAGCGGCAGGATACCGTTGTTCTCCAAGAGAACGATGGATTGCGTGGCAATATCGTAAGCCGTCTTGCGCTCCTCGGGAGAATCGAATTGAATCTGCTCTGTGGCGTACAGATAAGGATCCTTATCGAACAGACCAGCACGGTACTTATACCTGAGCACGTTCTTCACGGCACGTTCCAATGTCTCAGGCTTCACCAGTCCTTTATCAATGGCCTCCTGTAGATATTTGTAATTGGCACCATGCGGAAAATCAACATCACAGCCCCCATTGATGGCAGCTGCCGCCTTCTCTACAGGACGCTGCAGATCTGGTATCTGGTCGATAGCGGTATAGTCGCTCACCACCATTCCGTCGAAGCCGAGATAGTCGCGTAGGATATCCTGCAGGATCCAGCTATTGGTCACACAGTTCACGGTGTCGCCATTCTCATCAAGCATGGCATGATAGCCAGGCATCACGGCCTTACTATTGGTTAGACGGATCATGGTCTCGTGGGGCATCAGGATCTCTTCCATGAGTTCCTTCTCCTCGGCATCCCCTCCGCCACCATAGCCCAGGTAATGTTTGGAGCAGGTACCAACCCCTTTCTTGAGGTCGCCTTGCTGAAGACCTTTGACGAATGCCACGCCCATGGCAGCAGAAAGGTAACCATCCTCGCCATACGATTCTTCCAAGCGATTGAAACTCGGTGTGCGACACACATCCACCATCGGCGAAAGCGACAGTACACCACCCATCTTACGCATGGCAATACCTGTCTGGTAGGTCTTCAGTTCCGCCAGTTCGGTATTGAACGAACAAGCCTGTCCGATTTGCTGTGGATAGATGGTAGCCCCTAAGGTGTTCACACCCGACAACACCTCTTCGTGGAACAAGGCAGGAATGCCATTGGGAGTATGGTTCATCAACCAATCCTGGACAGCAGCTACACGGTCGCGCAGCACATTGGGATCCATGGGTTTCTGACTGGCAAACTGTGAAAAATGACCGATGCCGTTAGGTATCAGCTGTCGGCACTTCGTGGTGTCAAGCTTTCCCTGCTCATCGAAGAGGTCGTCCATATACATACTCCTCAACTGAGCAATGCGCTCCTCCTGCGACATCCTGTCGTAGAGACTGTCAACCTGCTTTTCTATTTCCGAGGTTTTAGTCGTGCAACCCACCAATAGTGCAATGGCACATATAACCGTTAGTCTTTTCATACGTTGTGATCATGATTTGGTTTTAGAAGGCAAAAATAAGCATAATCTGGGAGAACGCCAAAGAAACGGATAAAAAACACGTTTTTATTTGGTATTTCGCTCGTTTCATCGTATCTTTGTCAGACAATTAAAACATCAAGTATTAACATGAAACGTATTATTCTATCTATCACCATTTTGCTTTTGCAGATCCATGCGGTCTCGTTACATGCCCAGGGCATCGCCAAGAATTACAAGGCAGACAATAACAACAACCCCATCAGTGCCAGTGTGTTCTGTGCCGATCCCACGGCGTTGGACTATAACGGACGACTGTACGTCTATGGTTCGAACGACCATCAGCAGTTCATCAAGAACAACAAGAAAGACGGGAATGGCTATGGAGATATCAAGTCGTTGGTGGTATTGTCAACCGATGACATGGTGAACTGGACCTTCCATGGAACGATTGACGTGCAGAAGATCTGTTCTACATGGAAAGTGGCTGGAGGCCAATGGTACAAAGGCTTTATGAACTCATGGGCACCATCGGTGACCTGGCGCACCACCGAGGACGGCAAGGAGGAGTTCTTCCTGTACTTTGCCAACACTAGTCATGGCGTGGGTGTTCTGAAGGCCGATTCGCCAGTTGGTCCGTGGACTTCCCCACTGAACCATTCGATGATTAACCGGGATACCCCGGGCGTGCTTCCCTGTTCATGGATCTTCGACCCAGGTGTGGTGATTGATGAGAACGGTACGGGATGGATCAGTTTCGGTGGTGGTGATCCTAATGAACAAGGTACCACCCTGCAGCCCAACAACGCCCTCTTTGCCAAACTCGATGCGTCTATGACGGCTCTGGATGGTAAACCCGCCAGGATTCCTGCACCCTATCATTTCGAGGCCAGCGAACTGAACATCATGAACGGGAAGTTCGTCTATACCTATTGTTCTTCGTGGGCGGAACGCACCGATGCCGACTGGAACGCATATAAGCAAGAACATAATCTCAAAATCGGTAAGCCCAACACCTGTACGATGTGCTATATGGTATCCAACGATCCGATGAACCCCGACTCATGGGAGTATAAAGGCGTTTGTGGAAAGCATCCTGGATTCCCCTCACCTAACAACCATTCGCATCTGCACAAATTCCAGGGCAACTATTACTATCTCTACCATTGGGCTCCCCTGATGAAGAGTATGTTGGACGGGAAAGCCATCGACAGCAGTTGCGACGGTTATCGTTCCATCTGTGTGAATTTGGCTACGGTAGATGAGGAGACACAGAAGATCAGTTCGGTGAATCAGAACCTTACCGGTGTCACGGCCATCAAGAACCTGAACCCCTACGACCTGCAACAAGCCGAGACAACGGCCAACAGCGGCGGGGTGATGTACGAGGATTATAAGAACATTGAAAAGGATACGAAGATCAGTGCTCTCGGTAATGATGCTTCCAAAAACCTGCAGGTAGCCATGAAACCAGGGGCATGGACCATGGTACGCAATGCCGACTTCGGTGAAGGGGGAGCACAATCGTTCAAGTTCACAGCTCAGGGTACCGGTACGTTGGAGATTCGTCTCGACAAGAAGACCGCTGAGCCTGCTGCCACCATCGACTTCTCTTCATCATCCATGGAAGAGCATGACACGAACATTGACCCTGCTCCCTTCAAAGGTGTTCATGATGTCTATTTCGTCTTCACCGCTGCCGACAAGGTGCAGTTCGATGCCTGGCAGTTCAGTGCCGAGCAGACCACCGGCATCCAGCAGGTTGTTCATCCACAGTCATCTGATAGTAAGTTGTACGACCTCTCCGGTCGCCGTATCAACAACAACGCCTCAAAAGGCATTGTGATTGAGCAAACCACGGATGAGAACGGTAAGAAACAAAGCAGAAAGGTTATCCGTTAAGAAAAGTTCCCAACATGGGAACAAAATATTCCCAACATGGGAACAAAGTGTTTCTGACGTGCGAACAAAGTGTTTGTAGCGTATAAACAAAGTGTTTGTAGCCTAAAAACACTTTTGAACAAAATAGAGACGTCACAGATGTGGCGTCTCTATTTATATATGATGCAGTATCTTTACCGATGTCGTCTGCAAATCACGAAGCTGCCGATGGCGATAAGGATGATGAGAAGGGTAACGATGTAGGCCCAGATATGGGTGACATGCGAGGTGGCAGTGATGATGTAGTCTTGTGGAATGAGTCGCTCACCGGTGAAGGGATAGAAGACCGTTCCATCGGGTTGCAGCGTTCCATTACCTGTTTGGGTAACCTTTCCTGGCATGGTGAGGGTGTAGGGTACGTTGAACCACAGGATGTTCAGACTGTTGGTAAGCTCCTTGTTCAGTTCCTTTCCGCAAGGTGTCTCATCATCGAAGAAGATGGCATAGGCATCTGAGTGGAAGAACGACTGCATGACTTCATTGGGATTGACCTCGAGAATGTCTTTCTGACCTTTCAACACGTGACGGGCCAATGAGTCACGAAGTTCTACAAAGCGCTCACGACTGACGGGTGGATTGGCAATGGAGTCGTAGTGATTGACGATAAAGTCGAAACTGGTCTGAAAGAGATTATCGTTGAGCCACTTGTTCACGAAGGGCTCCATCCCCTCGATCTTCTGTAATGCCTCGGCACCGCTCATTCCTTCAACCAGATTCGGCTGACCCGTGAACCAATAGCTGACGATGTCCTTGTCGGCATAGTTCGTGGGAGCGATCTTGAAGGTGTCGCCCACGCAGTAGAATACCTCAGTAAAAGTGTATTCGGTATAGAACCAGCGGAAATGTTTCTCCACTTTGGCCGTTGAGCGCAGACGGGTGCCGTTGAGTAGCAAGGGAGTTTCTTTGCACATATCTTCCGGGGTGCGGAACGAACGTGAGAAGGTAGTGGTAACCGTGTCGCCTTCCATCTCGGTATGTGTTCCCATGAAAGCATTTTGGTTCAGGCAAGAGGGAATGGGCTGGGCCAATACCGCACCTTCTCCTTGCATCATGGAATCACGTTCTTCCTTCGACATGATGGTACTGTAACTGATCTCACGATCGCACCAGCCATCCTTGTGGACGATGGTATGCATCTTCACGTTGGCATCTTCCTGACAGGATGTAAGAAGCAGGACTGCTCCTAATACTATTCCGAAATAACTACTTGTTTTCATAACGCATTTGTCTTAATTGGGTGTAACTGATGAGTTGATCTCGTTGCTGACGGCTTGTGTACACATCCTTTAGGGTGCTGCCAGATGAGAAATGAGAGATATGATGAGGTACTTCATTCGATGGGATATCCGGTGTTGGCACGGAACTCTGCTGATAGAAGAACAGTCCGACGAGCCAGATGGCGGCAATCGACGAGATAACCCGCAGGGTGATCAGGATGGCAGAAGGTTTCTTATTCCGTTTTGCCATGATGGCATCATATTCAGCCTCACCGAGCGTCAGCTCGCCAAGCATCATACGAACGGCTTGCCACTCTTCAGGCAGATCCTTACACTGATGGATGGCCAGAGCCAGTTGGTTCTCTTCCGCTGGCGATGTCTCGCCTGCAAGATACTTATCGATGAGTTTCTGTATGTCCTTGTTTGTCATTGCTTCATCCTCCTCATTAGTTCTGTGAATACTTTCTTTCGTGCTGTCGAGACCATGACGGCGACTGATGCCTTGGGTATGCCGGTCTGCTTCGATACTTCCTCTGCCGAAAGACCTTCAACCGCCCGCATCTCAAAGAGCTGTCGTTCTCGCGGCTTCAACAGGTCGATGGTCTCTGTCAGCATCCGTTGTGTATCTTTGGCCTCCAGCTGCACTTGCGGATCGTGTGGAGTGGCAGTCTGATGACGGTCGATCGTCCTATCAGAAAGCGGTTCCTTCGGTGGGTCGGCTACATGCTGCTGTTTCCGATACATACTCACGCAGCAGTTTTTCGCCACCCTGACAGCCAGTGCTTCGATGTTTCGCTCAGCATCGATATGCTCACAGTAGCGCCAGAGCTGGATCATTGCCTCCTGGGCAGCATCCTCAGCATCGTCCCTGGAACCGAAGAAGTCGAGTCCGACTTTCAGTACTCTCTGGCGCAACTGCGCGGCGATATGTTCAAATTCTGAGCGTGTCATACACCTATAATACGCAAGACACCATCAATTATTAAGTTGATTACACAAAAAAGTTCACTTAAGCTGCTCAATCAACCGCGCAAGTGCTTCGAGGTTGCGGGGATCGGCATTCACATCCAGGATGGTTCCGTCGCGGTCGATGAGCTTATAGGTGGGGAAGCCCGTCACATTGAGGAAATGCTCGATGGCCTGCTGTTGGCCATAGGGCAGGTTAAAGTGTACGACATTGTCGCCCAGCACTTCATACTCTTTGATCACACCCTTCCAAGACTCATCGCTGGAACGGTTGGCGAGGTAGAGGAAGATAAGGTCATAATCCTTTAGTCGTTCATACTCCTCCTGACTATGCGAGAGGGCCTCCTTACAAGGACTGCACCATGTTCCCCACACATCAAGAAGGATGATCTTACCTTTATAAGGCTCAATGAGTTTACGTAAGATCTCCTCACCAGCACTCATATTGGCTACGTCATCGGCGGTCTTCAGACTCGGCGATTTCGAGATGTCGCGCTGCTGGATGGCGAGGTACTTGTCATTGAGCGCTTTGACAGGTGTCAGGGCAGCAGGCAGTTGAATATTCTCTTCGGCGAAAGCCAGAATGGAGGAGTCAAGAGGCGTCCGCGTGCCATCTATTCGCTGTATCATACGTTGGGCGAGAATGATGTCACGCAACTTGCGGTCGCCGCCAAGAGAGTCGACAAGATCCATCAAGTTCAGGAAGCCAAAGGTATCCAGCAACGAAATGTTTCTCTTCAAAAGAGCATCGAATTGGGTAATCGTCTCACTGGTATTAAAGGCATCGGCAATGGACAGCTTCTCTTCCTCAGTCTCAGCAGCATTGATGTTAGCCAGCACCTGGGGAAGTTCCTTCTCATATCTCGCCACGATGGTCTTCTCTTCATCGGTCAGAACAAGCTTCCCTTCTTTCTCAAACCGCCTGAGGACAACAGCAATGTCAACACTACCCTTATTGAGTTCTGCTTGATTGATGAAGTTGTTGTTCAGCGTGGTGAAGTCACCATGGAGGGTATAAGGCTTCGGTGCCTTCTTCCAGAAGTTCTCACCCACATAGTCGACGTATTTCCGTGGCACAGAACTGTTTTGGACGCATAAACTGGCCTGCATCATGTTACGCCCCTGTCGTATACGATAGTAACCAGACTCATAGTCGAGAAACCGTTGCGAGAGTGTGGGATGGCTTTGCTGCAAGGCTTTCAAATTCGCCTCCTGTAAGAGACGCACGCTGTCACATCGCGCCCAGTAAGCCATCAGATCAATGTTTTTCTCGTAATAAGGCACCTCGGCTCCATTATTCTTAGCTCGCGAAAGGGCCTGCGCCTGCAACTCATTCTGTACCCTGACATCGTCGCCCATCCACAGTTTCTGTCCTGTCCAGAAGTCATGAAGAAGGAAATAGGTCTTGCCAGGTTCCAAGACAGAACTCACGGTGGAACGTCCCCAGTCGATATACACTTCCGATGTGTTCATCAGTGGCATCTTGAGGGTGAAGCGACCCAGGGAGTCCAACTTAGTGTAAACGCTTTCCTGACTACCGATGAGGATGTTATCGTAGTGGACTGTGAACTCTGGGGTCTGCTCGAGAAGTCCCGGGGGCATATTCTTCAGCCAGCCTATAATGGTTACACTATCACCCATACGGAATCCGTTATCTACGAAACCTATGCGGGTATCCTTCGTGGGATAGTCGGGCAGTGAAGCAGTGGTAATGGGACTGCATGTCACAGGTTTCCCATCATCGATGGTGATGGTGCGCAAGCCTTTCTTCATTTTGCTTACCTTGACCATCTTGGCTTTTAATGAAAAGTCCTTCGAAAGAAAAGCACATCTCACTCCAGGCATGTTGCTGATGAAGAGGGTAAATGTATAGGCATCCTTCTTCTCCTTGATATTAGCGATATCCCACACCGCATTTTGATAGATGACATGGTCTTTTGCAAAGCCTATGAGCCAGTCGCCCGTCGCCTCGTCGCGCCAATAGGTGTCGATAATTCCCTGTGGCAATATACTGGCACTGCGGATATTCCCAATCTGCCAGCCATTCGGCTCTACCATATAAACAGATTGTACATTCTGCGGCACCGGCTCAAAGATAAGCTTGAAGTCGAGCGTATCAGTTGTCAGGGTATATTGCTCACCGAGTTTCAGTACGGTGGCATCCTTGATAGCATACTGCTTCCCGTCGGCTAACAGATAGGTGTTTTCGTTCATACCGATCCTTTGTCCAGCTCTGTAATCAATGTGAAACGACAGTTCCGTACGATCGTTATAGAACGCTACTTGGGTCACTTTCGCTATTGAAGCGTTGGTAAAGCTCGTTACGATATCGTTCCAGACTTTTGTCTGTGTCTGTCCCGTCATGGCTACGAAAACAAGCAATAGTGTAAATAATAGTTTTTTCATTTGCAGGTTGTGAGATTTGTCGGATACAAATATAAGCATTATCGTACAGAAACGGAAGTGTTGCTTCTCTTTCTGTACGACAATTAATACTTTTTATACTTTGATAGCCTCTGTATTCTTCTTCATTTTCAATTGTTTCTTCAATTCTTTAATTCTTAACTTCGTTGACTTTTGTCACGACTCGGCCAATCAAGTAAACTTGTTGGCTCTCGCTGTTCCAAAAGTTCAATTTTTCAATTCTTTGGCAGGTCACCAATGCGCGTTACTTTGAAATCGGATGCTGAGAACCACTGGGCATGACAGGGTTGACCGGTGAAGGCCTCATCGGTGGAAACACCGTAGGTAATGCTACCGTTGGAAACAACGATACTGTCGATACTGACCACAGACCAGCCTTTACCATCACCGAAATAGTCGGACAAACTCTTGCTGCCATTCCTTTCATAATCGTTGATATGGAACTTCATACCCATGATTTCGACCGTTGTGGTACTGACAAGTCTTTCCCCAACAGAATCCTTTATCTGTACGTCAGCCATTTTCTCCCTTACCTGCTCTACGAACTCACCACCCGTGTTGCCGTATGCGGGAATCTGTTTGAACACCGTTAGTTTACCTGCTTGAGCATAGATATAGGTGCCAGGACCTTCGGCACGGGCTAAGCAGTCCAGACGATAGATGCCAGGCTCTACCTGTCCTGTATGCTCTGCCTGATACACCTCTTCGCAATCTCCGTTCCAAGCATCAAGATAACGGGCATTAGGGTCGCCACTCCAATGCTCCCCACTGGAGGTCAGGTGCGCACAGTTCTCTGCCTTGATCAGTTTCCAATCGCCTTGGCGCAGGAAATCCTTATCTGCAGAACTCATCACCACCCCTTGGTAGGTATGTGTCTTCCGATAATGAGCCTGCTCACGTTCTGATGCCTGCTCATGAACCCAGATGAGCGAAGGTATCATACTGAACAGAGCTGCTAACCACAGTACTATCCACAGAATGCGTTGTCCGATGCCCATGGGCTGAATCTTACCCGATTTCGACAGTAGCATATGACCGATGGCATAGAGAGGGATGAACAATGTCAGTAAGAGTCCGGCGATGAACACGGCCACCACCCAGGGATGACTGGCATACATCTCAGCCAGGTTCAGGTAGTCGATATCGAAAGGCAGGGGAATATGCATAGCCGAAGGAACGGTGAAGACGATGATGATAGATACAATAATCAGTAATAGACAGACCAACAAGATGAGTCCGAAGATGGCAGCAAATCCCACAAAGAGTCCTGCAACGATTGCCAGTATCACGGAAAGGGTTGCCCCCAGGCATCCACGATGCTGCTGTACGGGCTGCTTATCCTCTACCACTACATCGGCCAGGTTCTGCGGTGTCACATCCTTCCCTTCCATCTCTAACACCTGCTTGGGTGTATTGGCGGTAGGCATGGCAATGGCCAACACGAAATAGAGAATGATCAGACCCAGATTGATAGAAAAGAATCCGCTATGGAAAAAGAACTTGAACAAGGGCGACAGGAAGATGTTGGAACCTAATATCAGTAGCACATAGCCGATGCGCCACCAGGTAGCATCCGTTCCCGTATAGGATGCCAAGCCAGAGAGTACACCAGCCACCATCTGGTCGTTGGGATTACGGTAGAGTCGTTTACCGGCTGTTCTCGCCCGCATGTTGTCAAAGATACTTTGGGCATTAGAACCTTCAGAACTTGCCTTGTGTTCCTCCTCCTTACCCTCATCGTCACCTGTCAGCTGCTCAGGCTTTCCAATTCGGGTGATGATGTCTTTAACATGATCGATGGTGATGGCTTCAACATCCTGCTGGCGGAGTTCATCAAACAACTCGGCAATGCGTGCCTCGATGTCATTCACTATCTCGTCGCCATCATCCTCTCGTCCAAACGACTGACGGAGCGACTCGATATACTGTTGCAACAGTTCGTAGGCATCCTCATCGATTTGGAAGAGGCGCCCGCACAGGTTAATGGTGATATTCTTCTTCATATTTCTTTTATTCTTTAATCCTTAACTTCGTTGACTTTCGTCACGACTTGGCCAATCAAGCAAGCTTGTTGGCGCTCGCTGCTCCGAAAGTTCTATTCTAACAGTTTTGGAGTGATTGTCTTCAGGTAGTTAATTGTATTAGAGAGTTCCATCCAAGACGAGTCAAGACCTTCGAGGAACTGTTCACCCTCTTTACTGAGGGCATAGTACTTACGGGGCGGTCCCTGCGTAGATTCCTGCCATTGGTATTGCAGCAGTCCGTCGTTCTTCAAACGCGTCAGCAACGGATAGAGTGTTCCCTCCACCACAAGCAGCTCCGCATTCTTCAGCTGTTGGATAATGTCGCTGGCATACGATGGCCGATGCTTCAGGAGTAGTAGCACACAGTACTCCAGCATCCCTTTCCGCATCTGCGACTTTGCATTCTCGATATTCATACGATACTGTTTATTTACGTTTGTATTCTTATTCTGTTGCAAAGATAGGTAAAATATGAGTACCTTGTAATGCAAGGTACTAAATAAAAGTTGGAAATTAAAGATCTTTAACAAGAAAAAGTGTTATTACAGCCTATCCATATCCTTACACCTTATTTATAATAATATAATATGCAGCTTCTTCTATCACGCTGGCAAGAATAGAATTGTTTGAAACAGCGTAAAAAAAACACTAAAAAGTTTGTTGGTTTAAAAATATTAGCTATCTTTGCAACAGAATCTATGCAAAAAACTACTAAAGAATCATCCATCCTTCCATATTCGTAAGAGGATGATCATTATTCGTGAATGAAACTATCTATCAAATTTTCTAACAACTATTATATTTTTATGCAAAACTTATTAACATTATGCAAAACTATTTGAAATTTCTATCCATCATCTGTGTCAGTACGATGGTGTTTGGAGGAACTGTCTCCGCTACACCAGTCACAACTGAGGAACAAGTGTTTCAAGGTAAAGAGACTACACAGGTGAAGGGAGTCGTACTCGACTCTGACAGTCAGCCGGTTATCGGTGCGACTGTTGTTGAAGTGGGCACAGAAAGTAATGGTACCCTGACAGGGGCAGATGGTTCGTTTACCATTTCCATTACCAGAGGTGCAAGTCTGAGAATCTCTTACGTCGGCTACAAGACGGTTACCGTTAAGCCAACGGCAGGAAGAACGGTTCAGGTTACTTTGGAAGAAGATTCCGAGATTCTGAACGATGTGGTGGTTGTGGGTTACGGTACACAACAGAAGAAACTCGTTACAGGTTCAACGGTTCATGTAACCGCAGAGAACATCGAGGCTGTCAATGCTGTTGATGCCTTCGGTGCACTGCAGAGTCTGGCATCCGGTATGAACATCGTGATGAACTCTGGTCAGCCTGGTGAGGGTTACAGGGTCGTAATCCGTGGTATGGGTACCGCAGGTTCCAATACACCGCTCTATGTAGTGGATGGTGTACCTGGTGCCAATATTGATGACCTCTCCCCCAACGACATCGAGAGCATCGACATCTTGAAGGATGCAGCATCCAGCGCCATCTATGGTGCCCGTGCCTCTAACGGCGTCATCCTCGTTACCACCAAAAAGGGTAAGGGCGGTGCAGGACATGTAAATGTTTCTTTCGACGGCTATCTGGGTTGGCAGAATGTCAACACGAATGATGTAACCCCGTTGAACGCCAAGCAATATATGGAGATTATCAACAAGGCAAGGGAAATTCAGGGTGTTGAACCGTATGTCTGGGAAAACTATATCCCCAAGCAGTATCCCCTGATTATGAACGGCACTTGGAACGGTACCAACTGGCTCGAAGAGACAACCATCGACAATGCACCGATGCACAACGCATCTATCAATATCTCTGGCGGTAGCGATTTGTCACGCTTTGCGCTTGGTTTCACCAAGTACCACCAGACAGGTACGCTGGGTGCTCCTGCCGATCCGAAGTTCGACCGCTATACCGTTCGTCTGAATTCCGACTATTCACTGATCAGAAAGCACGGTCGTGACGTACTGAAGGTTGGTGAGAACATCACCTTCTCTGTTACCGATAAACGTGGTGTTTCAGTGGGCGGTATCTATGGAAACAGCATCCGTACCCTCTTGGCTATGACACCGTTGCTACCAGCGTACAATGATGAGGGCGGCTATTATGAGTATAGTGACATCTTGGCCGACAAATGGAACTTCCTTGACGAGGCAGCCAACCCGTTGGCTTCGATGAAGTATAACAATGGTATGGGCTACAACAAGGGACACCGTCTGCAGACGAACTTCTTCCTGGAGTTTGCACCTATCAAGGGTCTTACATGGCGTACCAGTGCTGGTTGGCTCTATCGCCACAGAGAGAGTCGCAGCTACGTACCAGTCTTTGAGCTCAGTGCCAAGAACTCGAATCCTAACGACGACGTTCGTCAGAACCAGTCATACAGCATCCGCTGGTCATTGGAGAATACCATCAACTGGAAGAAGTCGTTCGGACTCCATAATATCGATGCCCTCCTCGGACAGTCTGTCGAGAAGTGGGGTTATGGTAATGGTGTCAATGTAACCAACTCCAACTCCCTCTTCCCAGGATCGTTCGATCATGCATATATCAACAATGCCAATGTGGTGGATCCTTCCTTTACCTCTATCGGTGGTAGTCCTGAATCACAGGGGGCACTGGCATCGTTCTTCGGACGTGTCAACTACAACTTCAATGAAACCTACCTTCTCTCGCTCGTGCTCCGCGCTGATGGTTCTTCCAACTTCAAACGCGGTAAGCGTTGGGGTTACTTCCCCTCCATCTCTGCAGGTTGGGTAATCAGCAACGAGAGCTTCATGGAATCTACCAACAGCTGGTTGGATTTCCTGAAACTGCGCGCCAGCTGGGGACAGAACGGTAACTGTAACATCTCTAACTTCCAGTATCTGGCCACGATCGACCTGAATGATCCTTACTATTTCGACAACAAGGACAATCCTGCACTGGGTGCCTTCCCCAATATCCTTCCTAACGAGGATGTGAAGTGGGAAACCTCAGAGCAGCTCGACTTTGGTTTCGATGCCCGTTTCCTGAACAATCGCTTAGGCGTTGTCTTCGACTGGTATAAAAAGACCACCAAGGACTGGCTGGTAGTAGCACCAATGCTGCTCTCCTACGGAACAGGGGCACCTTATATCAATGGTGGTGACATCGAGAACAAGGGTTATGAGGTACAACTGAGCTGGAATGATAAGATCGGCAAGGATTTCAGATACAACATCTCTGCTAACTTCTCGCACAACAAGAACGAGGTTACCCGTCTGGCTAACTCAGAAGGTATCATTCATGGTGGTTCAAATGCTATTGCTCAGAACACCGCCGAGCTTTATCGCCTCCAGGTGGGCTATCCTATCGGTTACTTCTGGGGCTACGAGATGGAAGGTATCATCCAGAACGAACAACAACTGCAGGACTATCTGGCACGTAACTGTAAAGGAGACAAGGCTAACTCTCTGCAGGGAGCATCCTTACAGCCTGGTGACGTAATGTTCAAAGATTTCGATGAGGACGGAAAGGTTGAGACCGGTGATGATGACAAGACCATGATCGGTGATCCGAATCCTGATTACACCGTTGGTCTGAACATCAACATCTCTTATAAGGGCTTCGACCTGGGTATCAACGGTTATGGTTCCTTCGGACAGCAGGTAGCTAAGAGCTATCGTCAGTTCTCTGACCATCCCGATGACAACTACTGTACAGATGTCTATACCAAGTACTGGACAGGAGAAGGCAGCACCAACCGCTATCCTCGCTTCTCCGACGGTAAGACAGCTAACATGTCTGAAATCTCACGCGTTTGGATCGAGGATGCCGACTTCTTCAAGATCTCACGCATCTCCTTCGGTTACGACTTCAAGCGTCTCTATTCGAAACTACCGGTACAGAAGTGCCGTCTCTATGTATCACTCAGCAACTTCTTCACCTTCACCGGCTACTCAGGTATGGATCCTGAAGTGGGCTTTGGTAATGGAACAAGCTGGGCATCTGGTATCGACTGTGGTTACTATCCCTCATCACGTGCCTTCCAGGTGGGTCTGAACGTTAACTTCTAAAGATCGAAGAATATAATATTAAAGCATTGAAGTTATGAAAACAATATATCAATTAATCTGCGCAATATGCGTGATATGTGGTTTCTGCGCCTGTGAGGACTTCCTCGACACAGACAACCTCACGATGAAGGATACGTCGAATTTCCCCGTCAATGAAACAGATGCTTTCCAGATGGTTAATGGTATCTATTCCGTGATGAACCGAAACCTGGCCGACCCTGAGGAAGATCCTTTCTTTATCTTTGATATCGCTTCAGACGACCGTCTGGGTGGCGGTAGCCAGAGTAATATCGGAGCACAAGGTGTTGACCGTTTGATGAATGCATACGTTGACTGGATGAAACCGCTTTGGCAACAGCGTTATGCGGGTATCAACCGTGCTAACAACGCACTTGAAACCATTGACAATGTGAAGGAGTGGTCGTCACCCGACAAGAAGAACCAACTGCTTTGCGAGATCTATTTCCTTCGCGCCTGGTATTATTTCAACCTGGCTCAGGTATTCAATGGTGTACCTCTGGTATTGTCAACAGAACCTCAGAATCTTCCGAGATCTTCTGCAGATGAGGTCTATGCCCAGATTGCCTCCGACCTGAAAGCATCCATCGAGGCTGGTCCGTCAACCAAGTATCCCGACTTTGGTATCGGACGTGTTTCCAAGTGGGCTGCTGAAGGTATGATGGCTCGTGTATGGTTGTTCTACACTGGCTTCTACGGTAAGTCTGAACTGCCTCTCGCTGAGGGTGGAAGCATTTCCAAGAGTCAGGTGGTTTCATGGCTCGAGGATTGTATCCAGAACAGTGGCTTCGGCTTGGTTTCCGATCAGCGTAACCTCTGGCCCTACACCAATCCCTATACCGCTAAGGACTACCCCTATGCACTTGAGAATGGCTTGAACTGGGAGACCGACGAGAACATCGAGAGCATGTTTGCCATCAAGATGTCGAACAAACCGGGTTGGAGCGCTGATTCACAGCTTCGTCATAACCGTATTGTAGAGTTCTATAATCCGCGTAAGACCACCGAGGCAGCTTTCCCGTTCTCCGTTCAGGGATATTCTAATGGTCCTGTATGCTGGAAGTTGTGGACCGACTGGGCTGAGGATCCCGACTACGCTGGCGACTATCGTCGTGTAGGCTCTATCTGTAAGCGTGCCGATGAGATTCCTGGTTACAAGGGTGACCCTGCCAAGGAGGTGGAGAACACCGACCTGCTGGCTAAGAAGTACATCGGCTGTGAGGCATGGAACGAGGATCATAGCGGTCGTTATCTGAGCTACGGCTATTACTATGGTAGTGAGAATAACCGTCAGACGGGTCTTACACAAGCCATCATCTGGCTCCGCTTCGCTGATGTACTGCTGATGCACTCCGAGCTTACCGACGGTAAGACTATCTACAATGGCAAGAGTGGCTTGAACGCTGTTCGTGAACGTGCAGGACTGGGTGATCTTCCCTATAGTCTGACACTGCTGAAGAAGGAACGTCGCTACGAACTCTGCTTCGAGGCCCTGCGCTGGAACGACCTGCGCCGTTGGGGTGATGTGGAGGAGAAGGTGAAGAACCAGGTGGGTAACCCCATCCTGAACCAAGGTATTCCGGGTGAGTATGCCTTCACCAACGACTTCATGCAGCGCTATCGTGATACCGGTGGCGGCTTCTTCAAGATTCCTGAGGATCAGGTAACCTTGTCAGAAGGTGTCTTGGAACAGAACCCAGGCTGGGAAGGCAGTCAGACCAACTGGTCGAAGGGTGACCTTCCTTATAAGTTCAACTAATTGAATTATTACATCGGGCAGCTGAATTCAGCTGCCCGATGTCTTTATATACTTGTTATCCAATTCTGTAAGATGGTGCGTCCATCAGGAGTAAGCACACTCTCGGGATGGAACTGAATGCCATGGATATCGTATTCACGATGACGAAGAGCCATGATCTGTCCTTCATCACTCAACGCCGTGATCTCCAGACATGCGGGGAAGTCGTCTGTGGAGACTACCCATGAATGGTATCTTCCCATGGTGAACCGCTCACTGATATTCGCAAAGATCGGATCGATGCACTTTCCGTCTTCCATGACCAGACAGCCCTCTGTTGCCACGCCATGGAAAACATCCGAGAGGTTCTCGAGCTTTCCTCCAAAGACCTCCCCGATGGCCTGATGACCTAAGCACACGCCAAGGATGGGTTTCTTACCGGCATAGGTGCGGATCACATCCAAGAGGAGTCCTGCCTCGGAAGGAATACCAGGACCAGGACTCAGTACGATACCGTCGAACTCATTCAGTGCCGACAGTTCGAACTGGTCGTTACGGAACACCTTTACATCAGCACCCAACTCCTTCAGCAAGTGCGACAGGTTATAGGTAAAACTATCGTAGTTATCAATGATGATGATCTTATTCTTCTTCATAGCTTAATGGATTTACATGGATTCTGCCAACAGGATGGCTCTTCTCAACGCACCGAGCTTGTTGTTCACCTCCTGCAATTCGTATTCCTCGTTACTCTTCGCCACAATACCGCCGCCTGCCTGGAACCACAGTTCTCCGTTCCTGCTGACAAACGTACGGATGGTGATGGCATGGTTCAGACAACGGTCGAAGCCGATATAGCCGATACAGCCGCCATAGGCTCCTCTGTTGTGGGGCTCGTATTCAGAGATCAGTTGCATGGCACGCACCTTCGGGGCTCCTGAAAGGGTTCCTGCGGGGAAGGTGTCGATGAATGACTTGATGGGATCGGCATGCTCATCGAGGATACCACTTACCCTACTCACGAGATGAATCACATGACTGTAGTACTGCAGGTCTTTGTAGAACTCCACCTTCACCCCATGACAATTTCGGGAGAGATCGTTACGAGCAAGATCCACGAGCATGACATGCTCGGCATTCTCCTTGGGATCGTTACGCAGATACTCTGCATTCTTGCGATCCTGCTCCTCATCCCCTGTACGACGCGTAGTACCTGCAATCGGATCGATGTAGGCACGGTATGTACCGTTGGTGCTGTCTGTGATTCGCTCAATACGACAGTGGGTTTCGGGTGAGGAACCAAAGATACGGAAGCCGCCGAAATCGAAATAGAACAGATACGGTGAGGGATTGATGCTGCGCATGGCACGGTAGAGCTTGAAATCATCTCCCTCGTATTTCTGTACGAAACGACGCGAAAGCACGATCTGGAACACATCACCACGAAGACAATGACGGATACCCCTACGGATATTCTCCTTATGCTCCTCATCCGTTAAGGAAGAGGTGGTATCGCCAACCGGGTGGAAATCATAGGCATTGATGTTCGCCCTGTTCATGGAACGCAGCAGATCGTCGAGGACATGATCAGAAGAGGCGTTTGCCTGACGGAGGGTGATAAGGGTTACCTTACTATTATGATGGTCAAAGACGATAACATCCCGATAGAGGATATAATACATGTCGGGGGCATCATTCTTCTCCATGGTCTCATCCTTCACGGCAATATTCTCGAAGTAGCGCACGGCATTGAACGAGGTATAACCATAGAGTCCGCAGAACGCAGCATTCTCACCTTCTACCTTGAAATTATCGAGGAAGTCGTTGATGACATGATGGGTGCGGTAGTCCTTATCGAGTTGACGGCGAACCACGCTACCATCAGGGAAGGTACAGATGCTCTCACCATGACTGACGGCCACGGAGGCGATGGGGTTGACACCGATGAACGAACGACTGTTGTTGGCATCGTGATAATCGGAACTCTCCATCAAGGCACTCTGCGGATAGAGGTCGCGCAATCGCATATACACACCTACCGGCGTATAGAGATCGCCGAGAATCATCCTGCTTTCGGTTGTATAATGAAAACGTATATCCATATTTGTGTTTGTTTGATTGTTATACGCTAAGCCTGTCCCTCGAAGACGGAACGCGAAGCATTCAAATAAGTCTCGATATCCTTGTCACCCCTACCGCTGACGGTCAGTACCACCACATCATCGGGTTTGAAGGTCATCTTCTCCAATACAGCAATGGCATGTGCACTCTCTATGGCAGGGATGATACCTTCCATGCGAGTCAGCTCATACCCGCCCCGAATGGCCTCATCATCGTTAATGGCCAGTACCTTACTGCGTCCTTTCACAGCCATGTTACAATGCATCGGTCCTACCCCCGGGTAATCCAATCCTGCTGAGATGGTGAACGCCTCTTGTATCTGTCCGTCGGGCGTCTGCATCACCAGCATCTTCGAACCATGAAGGATTCCCACTGTGCCCCGATGAATCGTGGCGGCGGTATAGTCGGTATCGATACCATGTCCGCCCGCTTCCGCCAGCACGATCTTCACACGCTCGTCGTCGATATAATGATAGATAGTGCCTGCGGCATTGCTACCCCCACCGATACATGCTATCAAGTAGTCGGGATAATCGCGCCCCACCTTTTCCTGCAACTGCCATTTGATCTCTTCGGAGATGACGCTTTGCATCCTGGCAACAATATCCGGATAGGGATGCGGACCCATGGTAGAACCCACGATATAGAAGGTATCAGAAGGATGGCAACACCAGTCGCGTATCGCCTCGGAGCAGGCATCACTTAAGGTCATGTTTCCCGTCCTGACAGGATGCACCTCAGCACCCAGCATCTTCATGCGTTCCACATTGGTATGCTGACGCTCCACGTCGGTAGCCCCCATGAACACCTCGCATTTCATGTTCATCAAGGCACATACCGTAGCGGTGGCCACGCCGTGCTGACCCGCACCCGTCTCTGCAATGATGCGTGTCTTACCCATTCTTTTCGCCATCAGGATCTGTCCGATGGTGTTGTTGATCTTATGAGCGCCCGTGTGGTTCAGGTCCTCGCGTTTCAGGTACAGCTGACAGCCGTACTTCTCGCTCATCCTATTGGCATAATAAAGAGGAGACGGACGACCCACATAGTCCTTCAGCAACTGATGGTACTCCTTCTTGAACGACTCGCTCTCTATGATGGGCAGGTACGACTTCCGTAGGTCATCCACGCACTTATACAGTATCTCGGGAACATAAGCACCGCCAAACTCTCCATAGAAGCCGTGCTCATCTACAAAAAAACTCTCTTTCATACAACTATTTTATTACAGTATTCATCAACATTACACCAAGGAATCAAACACCATCGGCTTATCTTTTCGATAGGCCAAGCCTGTCATTGTACAGATCAGGTCGCCATGCTGGTTCTTTACCTTGATCTCGCAATAGGGAATCTTATGGTGGTTCAACGTCTCTACAGCCTCAGCCACCAGCACATCCCCTTCGAAGGCACTATGCAGGAAGGCAATGGTGTTCTCAAGACCAAAGGTGAGCTTACCACGACTGTTCGAGATGGCAGCAAAGGCCAGATCGCCCAAGGTGAAGATAGCACCACCCTGACAGACTCCTCCTGCATTCAGGTGGTCTTTCGTCACCACCATTTCTGCCCGTGCATAGCCTTCGCGAATATCCGTGATCTTCGCACCCATGTTCTTGGCAAACACATCCCCGTTGTTCAAAAAATCTCTTAGTGTCATCTGTTGTAACTATCAACTATTATCTATTAACTATTATCTATCAACTAACTCTGCAATGCAGTTTCCAGCAAGTCCATCGCCTTATCCGCATCCCCTTTGCTCTCGTTCAACAGACTCACGAACTTGGAACCGATGATGGCGCCTGCGGCATTCTGCCAAGCACTCTCCAGCGTCTGCTTGTTACTTATACCGAAGCCGATCATGCGGGAATTGCGCAGGTTCATGCTATGGATATGACGGAAGTAGGCTTGCTTCTGCTCATCGAAGTTCTGCTGAGCGCCTGTGATGCTGGCAGAGCTAACCATATAGATAAAGCCATCGGTATGCTCGTCGATGAAACGAATACGCTCCTCGCTCGTCTCTGGCGTAATCATCATGATCACACGGAGGTCATACTTGTCGGCAATGGGTTTCACCTCACTCAGGTAATCCGCAAAGGGAAGGTCGGGAATGATCATTCCTGACACACCACTCTCCACACACTGCTGACAGAACTTCTCTACGCCGTAGTGAAGAACAACGTTCAGGTATCCCATCAGTACGAGCGGTATCTGCACCTCGTCCTTGATGCTACGCAACTGCTCAAACAGTTTCGTCAACGACATACCGTTTTTCAAAGCCACGGTTCCCGCACTCTGTATCACCGGTCCGTCGGCCAACGGATCACTGAAAGGAATGCCCACCTCGATCATACCGACACCACGCTTCTCCAAGGTCTTGATGACCTCGGCTGTACCCTCAAGTGTTGGACATCCGGCACAGAAGTAGAGCGACAGGATTTTCTCTCCTGTTACTTTCTGTTCGCTAAAGAGTTTGTTAATTTTATTCATTGTTGTATATACTTATTTCACATGTAGTATTATAACTCTCTCACACTTCTCACCTCAAGCATTCTGTCGGATCTCCTGGATGAATGTCTTGAGCTTCTCCACATCCTTCAAGGCAGGAGCGGTCTCAAACTTACTGTTGAGGTCGATGCCTGCGAACTGTGGGTGAGAGAACGCTTTGATGCGACTTGCATCTTCGGGTCCTATGCCACCACTTAACAGGAATGGGGTATGACTATCGTATGATGCGAGAACCTTCCAATCGAACTGCTCACCGCTTCCGCCATAGCTATCACAGCGTGTGTCGAAGAGGAACATATCCACATGTCCTTCATACTGTTTGCATGCTTGAAGACTTTCTTCAGATGACACACTTAACGCTTTGATGATCTTTATGTTCGGATGAATATCTGGATCAATTGTTCTACGTAAGTTATCAATCATCTCAACCGTCTCGTTGCCATGTAACTGCACATAGTCAAGGGCATAGTTATAGACACGTGTTACGATATTCTGAGGCATGTCGTCCACAAAGACACCCACACGCTTGGGCAGATTTCCGTCCTGTACAGAGCCACCCTCCTCGCACTTGTTCCCTACACGTTTCGCTTCCGTCAGACGTTCCTCGGAGTAGTCGGGAATGATTCCCGCACAAGAAGAAATCATCTGCACGAAACGACTGCTCGACGGGTAAAAGATAAAGCCCATCAGATCGATCCCTAAAGAAGCCACTGCGCGAATATTCTCCGGCTCACGCATGCCGCACACTTTGATAATCATAGCGAACTAACAATTGATGATTCAAAATTTTTCATTGTACAATCTGCAAGGAAAGTCTTCAAGGCAGCACCTGGATCGGCTGTCTTCATGAAGTTCTCCCCGATCAGGAAACCGTTAAAGCCAGCCATTCTCAGCTGACGGACAGTTTCGGGATTCGAGATACCGCTCTCGCTCACCTTACACATATCCTTCGGTAAGCGCGAAGCCAGTTGGAAAGAGTTATTCACATCGGTGATGAACGTCCCCAGATTCCGGTTGTTCACCCCGCACATATCCGGTTCCAGCTCCACATAATCGAGTTCCTTTTCCCCATGAATCTCCAGTAGCACTTCCATTCCCAGCTCATGAGCCATGCGCAACAAGTCACGACAGTGGTCGATACGCAAGTCGGCAGCAATGAGCAGTACGGCTGAAGCCCCACAAAGGCGGGCCTGGAAGAGCTGGTATTCATCAATGACGAAGTTCTTGTAGAGGATGGGGAGCGTAACACCTGAACGACGGGCCAAGGTAATGAATGAATCACGACCGCCGAAATAGTAATTATCGGTAAGGATACTCAAGGCGGCAGCACCATTCTGCTGGTACGACAAGGGAATCTCCTCTGCCCTGCCCTCTTCCTTGATCCATCCCTTTGAAGGCGATTTCCGTTTGAACTCAGCGATGATGCCGCAATCGGCATCCATCAGCGCCTGTCGCATGGAAGGACAGGCATTGCCCTCCATCATCATCTCCTCCACCTTCACATGCAGCGTCTGGGCCGGTACCGCCTCCTTGAAGTGCTCCACCTCCACCCTTTTCCGTGCTACGATTTCTTCCAGTATATCCATATCTCTACTTCATCAATGGTCGGTTTCTTCCCTCACAACACTTGTTTAGCTGTTCAGCTCCACGAATTTCTTGAATGTCTTCAGGGCATTACCGCTGTCAATACTCTCACGGGCAATCTCCACGCACTCACTGATATCCTTCTTTCCTTTCTCCAGCACCTGGATACCGAAGGCCGCATTGGCCAATACGATATTCTTCTGTGCAGGAAGACAGCGGTTTTCGAGTACACTGTCGAAGATGGCAGCAGCCTCCTCCTCTGTGGCACCTGCCACCAGTTCTTCCGGTTTGGCAATCTCAAAGCCCAGATCCTGCGGTTTGAAGATACGCTCGTAGTTATTCGTCGTTACCTTGAAATCACCCGTCAGCGAGATCTCATCATAACCGTCGATGCTGTTCACTATACCGTAGTCGATTCCGATTTTCTGGTACACATGACTGTACAGGCGCATCTGGTCGAGATTGGCCACGCCCAACAGCTGGCACTGTGGCTTGGAAGGATTGACAATCGGACCCAGGAGGTTGAAGCATGTCGGGAACTGCAAAGCCTTACGGATTGGTCCGACGAACTTCATGGCCTTGGCAAAGAGCTGGGCATGGAGATAGACAATACCGCACTCGTTGATGGAACGGTTCAGCTTATCGATATCGTCCGTGAACTTGATGCCGTGGTGGGCAATGACATTCGAGGCACCGCTGGTACTGGTTGCCGCATAGTTTCCGTGCTTAGCCACCTTGTAACCAGCACCTGCTATCACGAAACAGCTGGTTGTAGAGATATTGAAGGTGTTCTTCCTGTCGCCACCCGTTCCCACCACATCGATATAGCGGTCGCAGTCGAGCGGAACGGGAACACCCGTCTCTAAGATACCATCGCGGAAGCCCAACAGCTCATCCACTGTTATTCCTCGCATCTGCATGGCTGTCAGCAACGCTGTAATCTGCTCGTTGGGGAACTCGCTCTTCGTGATTCCCACCAGGATGTTCTTGGTTTCCTCACGAGAAAGCTCCTCGTGATTCAGCATCCTGTTCAAGATTTCTTTCATTTCCATACCTTATATATTATTATTGTTATTTGCAATGACGTCTATATGATGAAAAGAGGCCTGTCGTAAGAACGGCAGGCCTCTGGATATCTGAAATGTATACACACGGCAACGTTGCTCACGACTTGTTGAATCTTGAGTAGCGCCACCACCATGCTGCGAATACATTATTAATCATGCTCTTTTTCTTTTAATTTGAATGATTTCGGGTGCAAATGTACACAAATTCTTTTTATCTGCAAAATAATTTGAAGTTTTTTTGTGCATGAAGTAATAAATATACCTATTATTGCGTTAATAAGATGAACAATATAACAAATCCGCCTATGCAACATTTTACACATCAAGAGACAATCAGTCCGTCTGAGAAGACGTTAAACACCATCCGGCAGTTCGCCTATGCCTGTAACCTGCTGAAGCATTACGGACAATGCCCCAACTATTGTATGAACTAATTCATTAAAGCAGAAAGAAATGGCAACATTGGTTTCTCCATCGCTGCTGGCGGCGAACTTCATTGACCTCCGCAGCGATGTGGATATGATCAACCGCAGTGAGGCCGACTGGCTTCACATGGATATTATGGATGGTGTCTTCGTACCCAACATCTCTTTCGGTTTTCCTGTTCTGGAGGCTGTAGCTAAAGCATGTACCAAGCCGTTAGACGTTCATTTCATGATTGTACACCCTGAGCAGTACATCCAACGTACTGCCAAACTCGGGGCAATGATGATGAATGTGCACTACGAGGCCTGCACCCATCTGCACCGTACCGTTCAGGAAATTCACGATGCCGGTATGAAAGCCGGTGTCACCTTGAACCCCTCCACACCCGTCAGTGTTCTGGAAGACATCATCAATGATGTTGATATGGTACTGCTGATGAGTGTCAACCCCGGCTTCGGCGGTCAGACGTTCATCGAGAACACCATATCCAAAGTGCAGCGGCTCAAAGAGCTGATTGTACAATCTGGCTCGAAAGCCCTGATTGAGGTTGACGGTGGTGTACAGGCAGAGACAGCCCCCCGACTGGTAAAAGCCGGTGTGGATGTACTTGTCAGCGGCAGCTATGTATTCAAAGCCGCCGATCCGTTCCAGACGATTAAGGAATTAAAGGCACTGTAATCCCCTTTTTACTGAGTTTGATTCATCGAAGGGCTCGCGATCACATCTCCAACTGGAGCATGATCTGGTGTTCGCGTGCCATTTTGCGCATGTTCATCACCGCATAGCGCATGCGCCCCAGTGACGTGTTGATGCTCACACCCGTTGTCTCGGCAATCTCCTTGAACGACATATCCTGATAGAATCGCATGTAAACCACCTCACGTTGTGTAGGCGGCAGCTGGTTCATCATTCGGGTTACATCGTTCAGCACCTGTGTGTTGACGTACTGGTTCTCCACATTCGCCTCCATCAGATCCCTTGAGGAGATGTTCGACAGGTCGTTCTCTTCGTTCGGCTCCACAATATTCTCCGTACGATGATCGCGATACCAGTCCATAATCACGTTATGGGCGATGCGCATCAACCAGGCAGAGAACTTGCCACTGTTGACATACTTCCCCTGATGGAGCTTGGTAATCACCTTGACAAATGTCTCCTGGAAGACATCATTAGCCCTGTCGTGGTCGTGAACCACAAACAAGATATACGAAAAGAGCTTTGATTGTGTGCGTGAGAGCAGTAAATCAAATGCTTTATTGTTTCCTCCAACATACGATAAGGCCAACTCTTCGTCGGTCATACCTTTCAGATTGTCCATTTTTTCTATCTATTTGTATTGAAGTAACAATGTTTCGATAGGCATTTGATTTTAATTAATAATAAATTTTCGGGGGCAAAGATAAGTAGTTTCGTTGAAATATGCAAACTTCTGATAAAAAAAATCGCATTTTTCTTTGTCTATTCGCATTTTCGTTATACCTTTGCACCTGTAAGGTTCGCTACAGACGCGATTAAAAAGGGAATGGAGTGGAAATCTCCGACTGTCCCGCAGCTGTAAGTTCCATTATACCCACAAGCAACGGGCCACTGCCAGAAGGCGGGAAGGCGTTTGAGGGTGGAACAGAGTCAGAAGACCTGCCTTATGTGAACTCGCCGACTCTCTCGATGTAAGGGACGAAGGCAACCAAAAATAATGATTCAATAGCAACTATCCTGCCGATAGGCAGAATAGGTATGTTGTATAGGTAGTGACACTAGCAATCGTTAGTTATTTTTCTAACCGTACGTGTATTATTATATAAGTTTATTAGGTGAAAGAGTGGTGCGTGAAGCATCGCTCTTTTATTTGTTGGCAAAAAAATAGAGGTTGTCTGCAGGACGCAGACAACCTCTTCTGTTGTTTCGTGAAAAAGGCGAAACCATAAAATGAGATGCTGCAAATATAGGGTATATTTACGAAAGTTCCAAATATTTAAACGAAAATCTTCATTTTTTAACATTTCGGCAGTGTCATCCGTACACTATCTCCCAAGTGATTTTAGTCTGCTTGAAAACGTCTCAAATACCTTTGCACATGCGGTTTTAAGTAACAAAACCTATGGTTTTGGGGGCTAAAACCTATGGTATTGGACGCTAAAACCTATGGTATTGGACGCTAAAACCTATGATATTGGACGCTAAAACCATAGGTTTTGGAAATGATTCCCAACGTGGGAATACTTTGTTCCCAACGTGGGAACATTTCGTTCCCAGCATGGGAATAAGCTGACATTTTGTGAGTACTATGAACATAGAGATTATTGTCTCTTTCCTTGATAATCAATATAGAACCAATCGTCGCTCACCCATTCCCAATGTTCATCATCGGGATCGCTCTTATGACCTGTGTATGTAACTCTTGCCTTGCCTCCCTCAAAAGGAAAAGCACACTTAAATTGAGGTTTAACAGTAACATGTCCCAAAGAATCTGCAAACCCCATAAGACCATCATCGTTAACTATACGAAAATAGCCTTCATGCAAATAGTCGGGTGTCAAATTATCAACCACTAAAGCATGACATGTCACTTGACCCTCTATATTAATACATGGTATACCTTTTACTCCTCTCTCCAAAACAAAACCAACAGGTGCAAGACTATCACTCACACAATAGTAAAACCGCCCAAAAGGTATTATTGTATCACCTTTTTCATTCACGTAACAAACAGGAGATGCCAAATAGTTCTCATCCTTACAGACTGCATATAGTCGTTTACCAGTATAGCCACGTACTTGTCCTGCATGACGGTGTTCAAATATGGGATCAGGATTGTGTAATAAATCTCCACTTGTCCGAATAACAATCTTCGTCAGCAAGCCATTACCAAAATAGAAGGTCGTAGATGAATTGTAATCATTTGTCAAACAGACTGTTTGTATATTGTCCGTTATCTTTTTCAGCTTTAATCGCTGAAGTACATCTTCCCTCTTTAGACCAACATGGATGTTTTTGTCAAGACGGATCCTGCTATCTGTAATACTGGCATATATCAACTGATAGCTATGAACATTCTTATCTACATTATACTCATCAAAAACCAACTGATTACCCCTATCCTTGAACAACCACGTGTGTCCCTTTTTCCAATAATCATCCAATACAGTGTATGGCAAAAATGATAACGATTCTATAGGAGATTGCTCAATTTCAGAATATAGATCATAAGAATGGGGAGTGGCTATAATAGAATCACCAAAGACAACTTGTTTCAAATACACAGGTATTATGCCCTCTACCGCCACCGCCTCACGAGCGCTAAAAAAGCCACAGCTAACACATGTGAAGAGAACTGACACGAGCAAAAATAGACAAGTACCGATCTTAAAACATCTTTTCATGCGACAAATATACAAAATCTTTTCGACTATTAGGGAAAAGAGATAAGAGATTAGTACAAAAAGAATGTTAAAGTAAGGATATTTCATTCGGTGTTGCCTTTTTTTTCCTACTTTTGTAAAGAAAACAAAAAACAGACGAAAGATGAATCATTTTATGGGCAATAAGAACCAAAACATGAAGAAAACAATTCTTACCCTGATGTCAGCCTTCGCAATGACTGTGCAAGCGCAGACACTCCCTTACCAGAACCCAGCGTTAAGTCCGGCAGAACGTGCAGCCGACCTCTGTTCACGTCTGACCCTTGAAGAGAAGGTATCCTTGATGCTCGATCGCTCCCCTACTATCGAACGTTTAGGTATCCCGCAATTTGAATGGTGGAACGAAGCCCTTCACGGCATCGGTCGTAACGGTTATGCCACGGTGTTCCCCATTACCATGAACATGGCCGCTTCCTTTAACGACGCATTAGTATATAAGGTGTTCAGCGCAGCCAGTGATGAGGCACGTGCCAAGAATATGGAAGCCAAGCGGAATGGTGAGATGGCCCGCTATCGCGGACTGTCGTTCTGGACACCGAACATCAATATCTTCAGGGATCCGAGATGGGGACGAGGACAAGAGACCTACGGAGAGGACCCCTACCTCACCACGAAGATGGGACTGGCTGTGGTGCGCGGACTGCAAGGCTACAGCTATGAAGGTAAGAAGCCTGCCTCGAACTACGCCAAGCTCTTTGCCTGCGCCAAGCACTATGCCGTACATAGCGGACCCGAATGGAACCGTCATAGCTTCAATGTGGAACAGTTACCCGAACGCGACCTCTGGGAAACCTACCTCCCCGCCTTCAAAGCCTTGGTGCAGGAAGGCGATGTGAAGGAGATTATGTGTGCCTACCAGCGTATTGATGGAGAACCCTGCTGCGCCCAGACCCGCTATCTCCACCAGATTCTGCGTGATGAATGGGGCTTCAAGGGTATCGTTACCAGCGACTGCGGTGCGATACGCGACTTCTGGGCACCGGGACGTCATGGGTTCTCCTCCACCCAAGCCGAGTCATCGGCCAAAGCCGTCATCGCGGGAACAGATGTGGAATGCGGCAGCGACTACCGTTCACTGCCCGAAGCCGTGAAGAACGGCTTCATCACGGAAGAGCAGATCAACACCAGTCTGTTACGATTGTTGCAGGCTCGCTTCGAACTGGGTGACTTCGACCCGGACGATAGGGTGGAATGGACCAAGATTCCCATGAGCGTGGTGGCCAGTAAGGAACATAAGCAGCTGGCACTGGAAGTGGCACGCGAGGGTATGACACTGCTGCAGAACCGTAACAATATCCTTCCCTTACGGCGCGACCAGAAGATCGTGGTGATGGGACCGAATGCCAACGACTCCACCATGCTGTGGGGAAACTACACCGGTACACCCACCCAGACCGTAACCATTCTGGAAGGTATCCGTAATAAATGCGGAGACGTACCTTATATACAAGGCTGTAACCTCACTCGGAATGAAGTCATCGTGAGTCTGTTCAACGACCTTAAGACTCCTGATGGCAAAAAGGGTATGCGTGCTACCTACTGGAATAACGAACAGTTTGAAGGCACACCCGTTACACAAACGGAGAACACCTCGAGCATCCATCTTGTGAATGGTGGTAACACCGCCTTCGCACCTGGTGTCAACCTGGAGCATTTCTCGGTGAAGTACGAGGGAATCCTCACACCGCAGAAAGATGCGGATATCATGATCAACCTGAATGCCGACGACTATACCGCCGTGATTTTTGATGGTGACACGCTGGTAAGCAGATGGAATGCCCATGGTGTCAGGGAGCAGTCGTATACCCAGCATGTGGAGGCCGGTAAGCAGTACACCATTGAAGTGGACTATGTGCAGAATGTGGGAATGGCCTTCCTGGCCTTCGACATTGCCCAAAGGGTGAACACCGACCACCACCGTTTGATGCAAGAGGTAGGCGATGCCGACGTTGTGGTCTTCGTGGGCGGTATCTCCCCCCGACTGGAAGGTGAGGAGATGCGGGTGAACGAAGAAGGATTCCGCGGTGGCGACCGTATCAGCATCGAGCTGCCGAAGGTACAGCGCGAACTGATTGCCGATCTGAAACGGGCTGGTAAGAGTGTGGTCTTTGTGAACTGCTCAGGTAGCGCCATGGGACTGGTCAGCGAAAGTCAGTATGCCGATGCCATCCTGCAGGCATGGTATGGTGGTGAGCAAGGGGGAAATGCCGTGGCCGACATACTCTTCGGCGACTACAATCCAAGCGGTAAGCTACCCATCACCTTCTATCAGAATGCGGAGCAGCTGCCCGACTTTGAAGACTATCGTATGGAGGGACGTACCTACCGTTATTTCAAGGGCGATGCCCTCTTCCCCTTCGGCTACGGACTGAGCTACACGACCTTCCAGATCAGTAAGCCTACTTATAATAATGGTAAGGTTTCTGTTACGGTGAAGAACACCGGTAAGCGGCCAGGAACAGAGGTAGTACAGGTATATGTCCGTAATCCCAAGGATGTGGACGGTCCTGCCAAGACGCTCCGTGCTTACCAGCGTGTTCAGCTGAAAGCCGGTGAGAGCAAAACGGTTTCCATCCCCCTACCCCGTTCCAGCTTCGAGCTATGGGACACGAAGAGCAACACGATGCGGGTTGTGCTTGGCACCTATGAGATCATGGTAGGTTCTTCTTCACGGGATAAAGATCTGAAGAAGACCGTTGCCAGCATTCGGTAATACAAGAACCTACAAATAAGAGAGACAGCTTCTTGATTGGATTTTGGTCATTCAATCAAGAAGCTGTCCCTCTTATTATGAGAAGACGTTAAGCCTTTTGCTCTTCTTTCTTCGCAGGCTTTTTGGCTGCAGCCTTCTTCGGTGCTGCCTTGGCCTTGTCGATCTTGGCCTTGAGCTTATCCTCTTCAGCCTGCATCTTCTCCACCTTCGCCTGCAGACGGGTGATCTCCTTGTCCTTCATATTGATCTCATCGCCCTGATTACGGATGGTGGTGAGCAAGGCATTCAGCTCATCATTATCGATATCCTCAGGATAAAGACCACGTACACGACTCATGAAGTCGCCCAGGATATTCATGTAATTGGTGAACGCATCGAACGGACTGGCATAGATGCCGCGGTCGAGACCCACATTACTGGGTTTGGTGGTCATGAACCTGAAGTTGTTCGAAGCCTGCAGGTAATCCCAGTCCTGATTGATACGCGGATCATTGGCGATGCGCACACGGTCGGCTATGCTATACAACTTATTGAAAGCCTCCCGCTGCATGGGGTTACCCAGCCAGCAAGACACGTCGCGCTCCTCGTCCACCCACGATAAGGTGTCGGGTACATTGAGCGCGCCTACACTCTTCATCTTCGAGCAAATCTCAGACGGCGTAGAGAAGGTGATACCCTTCTGCTTGGCACAGACGGGCAGTGCCTTGATGAATTCCAGGATATTACTGCTCAGCGGCTGGGCGATACCCAGGGCAGAGAGTTCCATGAAGATATTGATGACCTGCTCCTCTTCGGGGAAGTTGGCAATGCGCGTGATATAGTCATCTGCAAAGAGCGGATAGCCATCCCATTCGCTGTTGTTGAAACGCAGCGAGATATCATCCGACAGCTCCACGTCGCGCAACAACAGTTTCAGACTCGGTGCGAGGGCACAGTTATACACATAGTGCGGACTCTTCCAGCCCAGCACGTGCTTGGCACCTTCAGTGAGCATTCCCTTGAATCCAAGGGCCGCAGCCTGAGCACCGATATCATCACTGTAGATGAGCGACGAGTTGCGGAGGATGGTTGGTTTTTTACCAAAGTACTCCTCGATCTTGGCAGCCTGCTTCTTCACGTCGGCAGCAAAGCACTCCTCGTTGGCAAGGGCCGAAAGACCATGACTATAAGGCTCCGCCAGGAATTCCACGCTACCAGTCTCGTTCAGCTGCTGCAGCTTTTCCAGCACCTGCGGCGCATGCATCTCCAGCTGTTCAATACCTGTTCCCGACAACGAGAAGGCCACCTTGAAGAACTTACCATGCTCAGCTATCATCTCCTGCAAGGCGGTAAGAGCCGGCATATACGAACGCTCCGCTATATCCGTGATGCTACGTTCGTTCTCGTAGTCATCATAGTAGTAATGATCTGCACCGATATCAAAGAAACGGTAACGCTTCAGATGGATAATCTGATGTATCTCGAAATATAGACAAATTGTTTTCATTGTTTGATGAGTTTATGGGGTTAATGGGGTTAATAGGCTTAATGGGTTATTCCCAGCCGAGAGTTCTTCTGTAGAGGGTGCGGATCCAACGGCCCACCTTTTCCCAAGTAATCTGGTCAACCTCTTTCTTGCCCTCTTCCTGCAAGTATTTGAAGAGACTCTCATTGGTACAGATGGAATACATGGCATCAGCCAATGCGTGGATATCCCAATAGTCAACCTTGATACAGTTATTCAGAATCTCAGCACAGCCGCTCTGTTTGGAGATGATCGACGGCGTGCCGCACTGCATAGCTTCGAGCGGTGAGATACCAAACGGTTCAGACACCGAAGGCATCACATAGACATCAGAGTCTTTCAAACATTCATAAACCTGTTTACCGCGCATGAATCCTGGGAAGTGGAAGCGGTCGGCGATACCTCTTTCGGCAGCCAGATATATCATGGCTTCCATCATATCACCGCTGCCGGCAAAGCAGAAACGCACGTTTCGCGTTCGTTGTAGTACCATATTGGCAGCCTCCACAAAATACTCCGGACCTTTCTGCATGGTGATTCGTCCGAGGAATGTCACCACCTTTTCCTTTCCAGTATGATCGGGACGTGGAATGTCCTGCAACTCCTGTCTGAGCGGATACACCGCATTGTGCACGGTGAAGCACTTTCGCGGATCCTGGTGGTAGTGGTTGATAACGGTCTGACGAGTCAGCTCCGACACGCACATGATGCAGTCGGCATTATCCATACCATCCTTCTCTATTCCATACACTGTAGGGTTCACCTTACCACGACTGCGGTCGAAGTCGGTAGCGTGTACATGAATACACAAAGGCTTACCGCTCACGTTCTTCGCATGGATTCCAGCTGGATACGTCAGCCAGTCGTGTGCATGAATGATATCGAAGTCCTCTGTACGTGCCACCACGCCTGCTATCACCGAGTAGTTATTGATCTCCTCATGCAGGTTCGAAGGATAGCCGCCCGCAAACTCCATACAACCGAGGTCGTTGACATTCATGTAGTTGAAATCCGCATAGATATTCTCGCGCAGCTTATAGTAGTAGTCGGGGTTCATGATATTCCCCACCCGACTCTGAACATAGTCACGGTTCACATCCCGCCAGGCAATGGGCACCGCATTCATGGCAATGATACGGGCAGCATGCTGCTCCTCATCGCCGAACGGATGCGGCAGACAGAGCGCAATCTCAATGTCGCCCTGCGCCTTCAATCCTTCAGAGATGCCATAGTTGGCAGTGGCAAGACCGCCAAACACATGAGGAGGATACTCCCATCCAAACATTAATACTTTCATAGTCGTGCCTCCTTATCTATTATATGTATATTTCTCCAGCATATTCAGCGTTCGCAGAATCTCTGCCACGTTCATGGCAAACGACATGGCGCCACGAGCACGGAACGGCGGGTTACCGTCTGACATCTCCGGAATGGTCCCTATGCAGTTCCTTACCATCTCGTCCTCATAGCCCACCATCTGGCGTTCCACGAAGCTGATGCGGGTACGCTTATAGAGTTTCAGACAAGCCTCGAGGTAGAAACCGCCGAGCCAAGGCCATGCCGTTCCCTGATGATAGGCATAGTCGCGTTGTGTTTGCGGACCCACGTACATCGGGTTATACCCACCGCTCTTCGGTGAGAGGGAACGCAATCCCTTAGGCGTCAGCAACTCACGAGTACAGATATCCAAGACACTCTTCTTCTGGTCGTTCGACAACGGGGAATAATCGAGTGCCACCGCGAAGATCATGTTCGGTCTGACGCTCCAGTCCATCATATTTCCATCCACATAGTCGAACAGATAGCCATAGTCGTTGAGGAAGGTATCCACGAAGGCCTCCTTTGTCTTGGCAGCCATCTTCTCCAGATGCTCCTCGGCCTTGGCATCCTGACGCATCCTTGCCATCTTGGCACAGAACTTCAGGGCATTGTACCACAGGGCATTGAATTCAACGATGTAGCCTGTACGCGGCACAACCGGTCGGCCGTTGGCCGTGGAGTTCATCCAAGTCACAGCCTTATCCTTACCCTCTGTACGAAGAAGACCGTTCTCCTCCAAGGTCAGGTTGGGATGACCGCCCTTCTCGATATACTCCACGATGTCGCGAACCAGCTTACCATACATATTGAAGCATTTCTCTTCGCCTGCCTCCTTGGCATACTGCTGAACAGACCATATCGCCCAAAGGGGAACATCGGGCTGTTCCATCTCGTAGATCTTCACCGACACAGGCTTACCTTTCATGAATTCGCGCAAGCCCTTTTCTGCCGTCTTCATCACCAGTTCGAAGTAGTCCTGCTCCTCAATGGCCAGAGTCAGTCCAGGCAAGGCAATGAACGTATCCCTTGCGCGGCATTTAAACCAAGGATAGCCTGCCAGGATATACCGTTCATCCTTCTTGGTTCTGTTATGGAACTGATGAGCGGCATTCACCAGGCAATGGAAGAAATTATCGCGCGGCGCCCGTTCGTCCACCTCCTTGTCGAAGAGCGACTTCAGACTGCTTGTGCGGATGCTCGACGTTGATGCGGCAAAGACTATGCTCTCACCTTTCTTGATGTCCATCTCAAAGTAACCAGGTACGTAGAGGTCCTCATTAGACGCATATCCTCTCTCCTGTTCCTTCGGATACTCCACCCCCCTGTACCAGTCGGGCTGGAAGATGAACTCGTTCTTCTTACTGAACTGCATGTACAGATCAGGATAGCCGGCATACATACAAGTCTTGATGCCGTTATCCACCGACTGATAGTCGCGACTGGCCACGGAATTCTCATGCGTGAACTGTCTCACGCTGCGGAATGCCAGGAAAGGACGGAAGCGAAGCGTAGTAGCAGAATGTGCATCCTCCAGCGTATAACGGATCAGGATCCTGTCCTCATAATGCTGGAACACCACTTCCTTTTTCAAGATTACACCACCAACACGATAAACGGTGGTAGGTACTTTATCACAATCAAATTCCCGGATGTACTTATGTCCTTTAGGACTGTAGTTGTTGCCCTGATACTTATGGAGTCCCAGATTGAATTCAGCACCATGCTGAATAACGGTAACATCGAGTGATGAAAGCAGGACGTGGTTCTCGTCATCGATCTCCGGGATGGGAACGACGAGCAGTCCATGGTACTTTCTGGTGTTACAGTCAACAATCGTGGAACATGAGTAAGCGCCCGAGCGGTTGGTACGAAGTAACTCGCGCGGTAGTGCTTCTTCCAAGTTGGTCATCAGAGCCTTTTCAAATCGCAAATAACCCATAGATGCTATATTGAGGTTTTTAGTTGTTCTGGTTGTATAAATCCAGTTCAAAAGTAATAAAAAATACATAGAAGACAAAATAAAATAACAAGAATTTCATATCCCTTATCGTTTTTTATGTTTTAGAATATAAAAACTGTCACATAATTTTCTCTTTTCAAGAAAAAACCGTACTTTTGCACCACTAATCGCCCACTAACAGGATAAAGGTATTAGCTATGGCAGCAACAAAAGAATTTGGAAAAGAAGAAATCACCGATATGGTTTGTTCCATATGGGAGCCGTTGAGTGCTGCCCAGCGACGTTTGATCGGACAGCATTTATCTTTCAAACAGTTCAAGAAGAATGAGATGATCTTCAAGGAAGATGAGCAGCCCTTCCAGATGATGTGCCTGGTGCAAGGCAAGGTGAAGATCTTCAAGGAAGGAATGGGCCGTTGTCAGATTGTGCGTGTTGTCAAGCCACAAGAGATGTTCGGCTATAGTGCCTTCTTCGCCCACGGATGCTACAAGACCAACGCCATGGCTTTCGAACCATCTGTTGTTGCTTTCATTCCCATGAGCATCGTCACCCAACTCATGCACGACGGTCATGGTATCACCCAAGCCATTATCACCCAGCTGTCAACAGCGTTAGGAGATTCGGACGACCGCACCATCAACCTTACGCAGAAACATATCCGCGGGCGTTTGGCAGAAGCATTGATGATCTTGAAAGACCATTATGGATTGGCAGATGACCATTGTACGCTGAATATTTCCTTGAGTCGTGAGGACCTGGCGAACCTCTCGAACATGACCACCAGTAATGCCATCCGCACCCTTTCCTCCTTTGCCAGCGAGAACCTGATTGCCATCGATGGCAGGAAGATCAAGATTCTCAATAAAGAGGAATTACTGAGAGTATCCAGAAACGGTTAACGAAAGACCTATATCCTTCGTTAACCCGGAATCAGGAAGTTGATCACCTCCTGCTCTATACCCACCGTAAACGCACCTTCGGGCGTATTCATCAGTCGTCCGTCAACACTCACCAAGGCATGTGCCGCCTCGTTCACCTCCACCTCGGTAGTACGATAAGGATGAACGCTGCGGTGGTTCAGGAACTTATTCGTGAACAAGAGATAGAAGCCCTCAATGAGTTGGGCCATCTGTGGATGATACACCACCGACACATCGAGCATACCATTATACGGCACGGCATTTGGTGTCTGTCCGTAACCCCTTGCACTACCTATACAAACCGTCATCACCTTCCGTTTAATCACTTCCGAATTGATTTTCAGGTTCATCTTGTATTCCATGCGCTGGAACACCATCAAGAGGAACGAGGTGAAGAACGACAAGGTACGTGAACCGAACAAACGACGTGTTTGCCGCCGCAGGTTCATGACAGAGGCAATCAGTCCGATATTAAGACAGTTCAAGAAATACCGATGACAACGTTCCCCTTCGCGGTTAGTATAGCGAACACATCCCAGATCGATCTTTCTCACCCGGTGTTTGATCAGCCAGTCGATGGTCTGTTCCTCCTCTCCTACCTTGATTTCCCAGTAACGGGCAAAATCGTTCATCACACCGTTGGGTATTACGCCCAAGGCTATCTCATCGCGCACCTCCTTCGGAACCTGCATCAAACAGTTCACCGCATCGTTCAATGCCGAGTCACCGCCCACGATGATAATGGTCTTGTAACCATTATTGATCATCATGTTCACCAAACGTTCCACACTATTGGAATTCTCACTCTGCACTTTATCGAACACCACCCCTTTCTCATTCAGGATCTTCTCGATTCTCTCCCACCGTTTCTGTGGACGGAAGATGTCACGTTTCGGACAGTAGAGAATAGCCCAACGGCTGTTTGTCTCGTTATTCGCCATATCTCGTTACTCTTTTGTTTATTCCTTTGAATCAATATCCTTAAAATAGGAAGAAATCTCCTGACCTTCAGGTACCTTGTCCAAATAAGCCTTACCTTCCGCATTGGAAATCCTCTTCCCGTTGAGCGAACACTCATTGATGACGCCCTCCACTTCGAGGACATTGAGTTTCCAGATGCGCTTACCGTTCTGGAAAGCATGTATCTCCCGCTGCCATGACGGTCCTCCGGCAGGTCCTGCAAGTTTCAGATAGCTGATGCCATCTTTCTCACACTTTGATGGACGCAACCGGGGATTCTCGATGGCCACCAGTAAGAACTTCCCGTCCTTACGAATGAAGAAAGCCCCGTTCTTATCGTCTTTGTCACGTAGCCATAACCATTCGTTGTCGTAATCAATAAAGCAATGGCTCCACTTAGTCAGTACCACATCCTTCTCACCCATTTCGTCAGCATGATACATCTTGTCCATCACTGCCAGATCCTTCTTCCATATAGGTATATCCTCGTCAATCAAGGAATGGAAGCACTCATATTCCAGTTCCACAAGCTGATTCCCTCTGGGGAAGAGCATTCCGATGACGAAACTCTCAGGAGCGCTATGGGTATAGCAGAGCTCCAAGCCTTTCGGACCCTCGAAGGAAGCCTCGATACTGTTGGGGATATAACCATCGGCATCAGCGTTCCAGGTTGATCCCCACTCTTCATCGTAATAGCCCAGCTTCTCCAGCTTACAGATGCTATCACCATCGATCAGCAGCTCAAGCGCCAAGGCGAACTTACGGTCGGCATCGTATGGATCCTTGGGGGCGTTCTTATACTCACCCTTGAACTCAATGGTACCCATCGTATAGCGGTCGCCTATGGTATAAGTCTTGTAAGAGCGCTCTGCCTTCATACCGTACTGTTCCTCCAGTTTCTTGACAACATCGGCTGGAAGTTCAGGATAATTGTAGTCTTCTGTCCGTAGACTCTTTACTTCAAGTCGCTTACGCGATTTCAAGTAACTGTCAGTAGCGATGACCATCCCCCATTCCTGTTCAACATTGTCATTGTCCTTGGGATTGACATACTCGAAACGGGCACAGAGCGAAGGAATCTCTTCACGACCGTGAATCTCGCCAATGCTCGGCGTGTTACCATCGGGATCCTTCAGCACCTCATCCACAAACCTCACCTTCACAATTCCATTGGCTGTGAGCAGATTGGTATATTGCGCAGCATTACGACGGAACATCTCCTGCTGTTCCCAAACACGACGCCACACATCGAAGTACTCCGCATTATCTTCGGTTTTCTGCGGTTCCTCGATGTTTGCCCAATAAAGCATGTGCATGTATTTCCCATCCCCACCGATGAGGAACATCGGTAAGGGCGTGGTATCGTTCTCCTCGATGATGCTATCGATAACGACAGCCACTGAATCCGTACGATCAGCAGAGGTTGTCTGACTCTTGTTCTTACAGCTGATCATCATGACCATCACGAAGATGGCCGCAAACATTAGTTTCTTCATTTGTCGGTTAGTATAAATTTGGAACCATTCCAGGTTAGGCGAAAATCCCTCTTACCAGAAGGAGTATAGTAAGAAAACACGATGGTCTTTCCCTGACGAGGAAGTGCGTGTGATGTAGCCTCGGTGCCATTAGGAGCCTCAAAGCCAATACCCAACTCATCGCCATACACCACCTTCATCTTTCGGGTAGCGTTGTTGTACTTGTAGAAGGTGATACCTGTGTACTGTCCGGCAATGGCTTTCCCGTTCATATACAAGTCGTTGGAGAGAGCCACCAGCTTATGCTTCTTGTCGGCATAGTTCCAATAGCAGCACTCAATGACCAGTCGGTAGGTGTTGTCATCATCCGTGTCGGTTGACTCATAGCCCACATACCCATTCTGCACATCAACGATGAGATCATCGCCAGGCATCTGCTTCATACCGTTCTTGTAGAAGTCCCATGCTTTCCTCATCCCGTTGAGCGACTCATCTGTCTCATCCTCCTGTGAGAGAAAGGCTGCAACGAAGTCCTTGATATTGGGAGAAGTACCCTTGAAGCTGACAGTTATATCATCCAAACCATCATCATAGACATAGGGTTCCGTTTTGGCATAGACCGGCTTCATACCATCCCAGGTGAAGGTATGCACCACCGGTTCGTCGCCACTCCAGTCTTGCACGGTCACGTTCTTACCCGTCTTCGGCAGATTACAGAATATCTGCTTATTCTCTCCCTTGTCGCCCCAACGGTATCCCTTCAGGATATCAGGCTCCGGGGTGAGAGTCTTCTTCTGCGGATCATAGTCATAGGTACATAGTACCTCTATACAGGGATCCGTGGGCTTACCCAAAAGTACTGCTAAGAGTTTATGACCGTTGGAACGGTTCCAATAACAAGCCGACATATACTCACCGTCGGTACCTCCATCACCCACGGAGGCATATCCGTTCTTGCTATCGATGGTAACGGTAAGTTCCGTTTCCTCATCAAGTACCTCCTTGGAGAGACCTTGCTCCATTGTATTCCTTATGGATCCCACCATCCATGTAGGCCAGGTCTGGTCGAACCGCTCCAGCATGATGCCGAAGCTGCCGTTGATAACATTGTCGATAGTCTTGGAAGTCCATCCCTTGTTAATCACTTCAAGTGGTGTACTCTCAAACCGCATATCCTGTGCCAAGACAGAAAAAACGGATAAAAAGCCCATGGTTAGTATGAGCGATACTCTTTTCATCTTATTCAGTTTCTATGATATGACAAATACGATCCATTGTTTGTTCCATTCCCCCTCCTTCAGGAAGGAACGGAGCAGGCAGCCAATGGATTTTGAATCCTCTTCTTTCCATTCCCCTGAACCATGTCATCTGTCGTTTGGCAAACTGATGAATGGCTATCTCCAGCTGTCGGAACATCTCTTCGTAGGAGAGCTTACCGATGATATACTCCGTTACGTACTTATACTCCAGTCCGTAGTAGATCAGGTCTTCTGCAGGAATACCGCTGTCGAGCAGTCCTTTCACCTCCTCCACCATTCCCTCCTCCAGTCGTTGCTGGAGTCGGCGGGTAATACGCTGTCTTCTTACCTCCCTATCCACATCCACACCTATTATTATATAAGGTATCTTCGGGAACTGCCGTTCCTCCATGGGAGTGTGCAGATTATACGTTTCTATCTCGATGGCTCGTATGGCCCGTTGCACCGTATCCACATCCGTGCGGTTATGCATATTCGAGCCCGTCCGTTTCTTCAGGTCAACCAGCATCTCCGTCAGCTCCTCCAACGAGCGGTCGGCCAGCTCTTCCCTCAGTTCAGGGTTCTGCGGTACAGGCGAGAGCGAATACCCTTTCAGTACCGACTCGATATACAACCCTGTTCCTCCGCAAAGGATGGGTTGTGCCCCTCTGCTGATGATATCCTCATATGCCTCGAGGAAATCCTGCTGGTATTGAAAGAGATTGTATTTCGTTCCCGGCTCGCAGATATCAATCAGATGGTACGGAATCTCTAATCTTTCATCTTTAATGTTTAATGTATAATCCTCCAGATCCTTACCCGTACCGATATCCATACGGCGATATACCTGACGACTATCAGCACTGATAATCTCCCCGCCTACCCTGGCGGCGAGGGCAACGGCCAATGAGGTCTTGCCACAGGCTGTAGGTCCGAGTATGGTAATCAGCCGCTGCATACACTACTTCACGATGCGATTAACGCGCTTCATTCCCTGATAGCTCACGCTCGGCTGTTTCTCTAGGTAACTGATAATCATGTCAGCCGTCTGCTTATTGATGCTATGTCCCTGATCCTTTCTGGGAGAATCGCAGATGGAAGTCACGTAACTACTGGTCACCACCCGATACGTCTTTTTCATATTCAGTTTCTTACCATCAGGGGTAAACACCTTCAGATCCTTGATATGCTGCGGATCCCCCTTGTTGTAGGTCACCTCACACTTGATTCCTCCCACTCGTGGGAAGCCATAGCCGTCATTCTGTCCGCAGGCAATAAGCATCTGGTGCAGCTCCTTACCTGTAAGCTCCATTACTACGGCATCATTTCCAAAGGGATCCAGCTGCAGGATATCACTTACCGTGATAGCACCCGCATCATGTTCCTCATAACGTATTCCTCCCGTATTCTGGATAGCCACATCAGCACCCGACTCGCTCATAAAGGCGTCGCAAATCATGCAGCCCAGCTCCTCATAGCAGGTGAATGGCGTTTCAGCAACGGTCAGCTGACGGTGGAAATCAGGGTTCTCACTGAAGAAACGAACCATCTCTTCCACCACCTTGTTCTTTTTAGTGAAGGCACGCACATCGATATTCTCGGCTTTCTTCGAGATCACCTTTCCGTCTTCCACCACCAGCGTGGTATGCGTAACCTTTTTCAGCTTGTTCACATTCTGGGTAATCAATATTCCATTATGCATCTCCCCGCCTTTAAGCTGCGTATGTGTATGTCCGCCGATAATCAGATCCACCCAAGGCACATCCTTCGACAGTTCCACATCATCCTCATAGCCGATATGAGTAAGCAGGATGGTCACATCGCACTTCTCCCTCAGCCAAGCATACTTTTGCACCGTTTCCTTGACAGGCGAGAAAGAGATTCCCTTCACATTATCGGGGTGCGAATCAGGAATACCCCGTGTTCCCAACTGCACAACACCTACCACACCCACTTTCACTCCTTCCACATCGAAGATCTGGTAAGGAATGCAATGAATGCCCCATTCCGGGTCAGGCTGGATATTGGCACAGATATGACGGAAATTAGAAAGACTGATCAGTTTCGCCATACCATCCTGATGGGAGTCGAACTCATGGTTGCCCAATGTCGAGGCATTGAAACCCACCTGATTCATCAGTGCCACCATGGGATAAGCAGGAATCTCATACCGGTCGTTCAAGGGATCGCCCGTACGGTTATCACCTGCTGAGAACACCAGCAACGAAGGATAAAGCGCGCGCAGACTGTCTGCGATGGCTGCCAGTTGGGGAAAGGCCTCAATGGCTGCATGCATGTCGTTGGCCGACAGGATATGCACCTCTTTCTTTTCCGCGAAGAGGGTTACCGACCAACACACTGTTAATAAGACTAGTAGTTTTCTTTTCATATTCTCTTTTCTTTAAATTTTATCTTCTGGTTTTCAGTCAGCGGCGCATCATGATCAATCAGATGGCCCCATGCATCGAAGACCTCCACAGACGCTATCTTCTCTCTGTCGAGATCCTTGGCGACGAAGTATCTGAGCAAGGCATGTTTCACCTTTGCCCCTTCGAACACCTCCACGTATCGTCTGTTGACCTTTACCCGCATATGCTGAGAATTGTAATAATAACGGCACAAAGATAAACAAAAAAAATGAATCTACACGTTTCTTGTCGTTTATTCTTCTTTAGATGCCGGTAACAGAAGGTTGAGCAATACGCCGACAATGGCAGAAAGACCGATTCCGCTCATGGAGAACGAGCCAAAGGAAAGAACGGCTCCGCCAATACCCATGGTAAGCATCACACTGACAATGATGATATTGCGCGTTTGTTTGAAATCAACCTTGTTGTTGATGAGGTTCTTAGGTTAGTGTCTCAGAACCTCCACTTCAGAGCGAGGGTGGGATTGACAAAGAAGGATTTGTCGTTGTATGTATTGTAGATAAAGTTATTACTGATCTCGCACTCCGTACCGATGCTCAGATTAGCGGTGGCATTGTACCAGAGCTGCGGTTCGGTAAGGAGCACCAGCTGTCCGTGATGGTTAGCCTTCTCTCCGCGCCAGAGGTCGATGAAGCCCGTGAAAGCCCACTTCCCCAACGGTAAGTTCCATACCCCGGTAAGCTGCATACTATGATAAGCCGACGTATAGTCGTAGCTCTTGAAATAGCGTTTATACATCAGCTGCAACGAGTAGGTGGCCGAAAGCGCAGGATTCCATCCGTTATAGGCCATACCCACCAGCGCCGCCTGCTGAAAACTACCACTCTTACTCAGTCCGCCATTATACTCCACATGAGCGGCGAACTTCGATCCCTTATATAGATTCAGTTCACGGGAAATCTCCGTATAAGCACTCTCCGTGAACTTCCTACTGAAGTCAACATCCACGAAATAGAACCACGAACCCCACGAGTCAAGCTTGAACTGTTCCAAGGTCATGGTCACCTTCGGTCTTCCGGCCTCCTCATCCGGATAAATGTTCCTACCTAAATCATAGTGCAGTTGCACATTCTGAGCCTGCACACCAACAACTGCCATCAACAGCAGTCCACCTATCAACAATCTTTTCATAAACAGTTTACTATTGTTTCACCTTAATATATATACCATCAAATGCCGCACCCATTCCAAAGCAGTCGAGCGTCTCACGGTCGGTTATGCTCTTCAATACCACAAACCGCGGATAGAACGTAGCCTTGAAGCCGTAGCCACATTCGTTCACGTTGCGGTATTCAAATCCGTTACCCTTCAGTTCAGCCGGTCGCCCATCCGCACTCTTACCCGTAGCAATATTATGCCTTACGTTAGCACAGTCGAAATGTACCTTGTTCTTACCTGCTGCACGGAAGGTGATATGTCCGCCCATCATCGACTCATACCGCTGGTCCCATTGCTGGAAGGAATATTCCTTTCCGATATTCCCAGGATCTTCTGGCGTAAGGAGCGACTTTGTGAACCACTTGGGCATTTCCCGACTGTAGGTCATTTCTCCCATCGTCAGCTCCTTCTCAGTCTTCGGGTTCGTCCAAGTGCCCTTCATCGTCTCGTCCCAATTCTCATTTTTATATTGAAGGTTCATCACTCCAGAGATCGTACCGTCGGCTTGGTATTCATTCAAGTGGTAGAAATCGGTTCCTTCATACTGTTGTACAGAGCCTGCCACCATGATAGGAGCAGGGTTCTTTGCCTTGGGATAGTAGATATAGCCAGCCACTGTACCCTCTTCTGTTTTTTGGAAGACGATGTTTACAGGAATCCGTCCATCGAGCATCGCATCGAAGCGATGACAAGGATAGTTGAGCAGTCCGCTGAAATCCACGTAATCCTCATCCTCCATGTCCCATGTATTTTCGAAATACTTCACGAGTTTGTGCCCCTTCCAGCGGTAATAGGTAGTAACCCTATGCAAAGGACCCGCGCTCAACACTGCCTGAATATATTTCTTCTCGGCATCACACGTAGGCTCACCAATACCGTTGTAACCTTCTGCCTCGATGAAACGATGGCTCTTCTGATCCCACAGCAGCGCCTCGTGGTAGGTGTTGTTGGCGTAGCCGCCCAAATAGCCCAAATAGATGTCGGCATCAAGATAGCCGTCGAAGTTCAGGTCCTCCTCGGAAACTGTTCCATGAAGCTCCGCCAATTCCTCAGAAATAGGTTCGAGCAGTTCATAGGAAAACTCCTGGATAAGCTGGTTACCCACATAGGCCCCCACCTTCACGTGTGAAATCTGCCCCTCAGCATTCTTCACCTTGGTACTCTTGAACGAAAAGGCACTCCGTTCATGTTGGCCGTTAGTCTGTGCCTGCACCGAAATGGTCAGTGCCAGCATGATCAAAAACAATATTCTTCTCATACGGCGACAAAAATACAAAAAAAAAGTCGCCCGACAAAATCGGGCGACTATTATTTAACCTATTGGTTATAGTTTAAGTTGACTTTGTCGACTTAAAACGCGACTCGGTCAATAAAGCAAGCTTGGTATTGCTCTCGCTGCTTATTTCAGTTCTGCAAGATACTTGATAGTGCGAACCATCTGAGAAGTGTAAGAGTTCTCATTGTCGTACCAAGCAACAACCTGTACGAGAGAGTTGCCATCACCGATCTTAGAAACCATAGTCTGGTTTGCATCGAACAGTGAACCGAACTTCATACCGATGATGTCGCTAGAAACCAGCTTCTCCTCTGTGTAACCGAAGCTCTCGTTCTGAGCAGCCTTCATAGCAGCGTTGATACCCTCAACAGTTACCTCACCCTTAACAACAGCGTGCAGGATAGTGGTAGAACCTGTAGGAGTCGGAACGCGCTGAGCAGCACCGATCAGCTTACCGTTCAGTTCGGGGATAACCAGACCGATAGCCTTAGCAGCACCAGTTGAGTTAGGAACGATGTTCTGAGCACCAGCACGAGCGCGCTGAACATCACCCTTGCGCTGAGGACCGTCGAGAATCATCTGGTCGCCAGTGTAAGCGTGTACAGTTGTCATGATACCGCTCTGGATGGGAGCGAAGTCGTTCAGAGCCTTTGTCATCGGAGCCAGACAGTTAGTGGTGCAAGAAGCAGCAGAGATAACAGTGTCGGCAGGAGTCAAAGTCTTGTGGTTTACATTGTAAACGATAGTGGGCAGATCGTTGCCTGCAGGAGCAGAGATAACAACCTTCTTAGCACCAGCCTTGATGTGTGCAGAAGCCTTCTCCTTAGATGTATAGAAACCTGTGCACTCCAGAACAACGTCTACGTCGAGCTCACCCCAAGGCAGCTCAGCAGCGTTAGGAACAGCATAGATTGTGATCTCCTTACCATCAACGATGATAGAGTTCTCTGTTGCCTCAACAGTGTGCTTGTTCTCGCCGAACTTGCCAGCGAAACCACCCTGTGCTGTGTCATACTTCAGCAGGTGAGCAAGCATTTTGGGACTTGTCAAGTCGTTGATAGCGATTACTTCATAACCTTCAGCCTCGAACATCTGACGGAAAGCGAGGCGACCGATACGGCCGAAACCGTTAATAGCTACTTTTGTCATTTTTTTGTTTATTATTAAAAGGGTTAAAAATTATCCTTCATTATTATCCATTTTTTACACGAAAACCGATCAAAATATGCCGAAAAGTAAGATTTTTCGTGCTTTCTTCACATTTTTTTCTTATTTCGAGCGCAAAGTTACGAATATTTTTCTATATTTGCATCAAATTTCTATCTTAAATAATATAAAAAGATTGAAGATTATGTGCGCTGGTTGAAAAAACTGACGCAGATCAAGAGGATTGCAAGATGTAGTTTACAATTTTATACATTAAACTTTTAAGATTATGGGATTTATTAAAGAATTCAAAGAGTTTGCCATGAAAGGCAACGTAATGGACATGGCAGTCGGTGTAATCATCGGCGGCGCGTTCGGAAAGATTATCAGCTCATTGGTTGATGATGTATTAATGCCTTTAATCGGTTTGTGTACAGGTGGTGTTGACTTCACCGGCCTTGTTGCAAAATTCGGTGATGCAGAATTGAAGTATGGTGTGTTTATTCAGAACATCATCGACTTCCTGATTGTGGCTCTGTGTATCTTCATCATGATCAAGGCCATGAACAAGCTCACCAAGAAGAAGGAAGAGGAGCCCGCTCCTGCTCCGGAGCCACCAGCAGAAGAGAAACTGCTCACTGAGATCCGCGATTTACTGAAGAATAAATAAAACAAAAAGCCGTTCTGTTTAGAACGGTTTTTTTGTGGAGTTGTTTTGAGGAGTGTGGAATGTGAACTGTGGAATGAGAATAGTACTGAGATAAAGTGTTCATATACAAAGTCACTTGTTCTTGAAAGCATATCTCACTCCACACTCCACATTCCACATTCCACAAACAAAGGGTTATCTATCGATTCTCTTTTTCAGCGCCTCCAGCGCTGCGCGGTGTTTCCTTCCCACCGTCTCTCCTATCCGTATCATCTCATCGATACTCTTCTTTCCGAAACTGGTGGCACCATAGCCCGCAAGGTTCGGGTTGATATGAACATCCACCATTTTGACGTTCTCATTGTATTTCTTCCAGTCGGGTCGTGATACAGCCCAATCGAGAATCCCCCCGATACCTGTAATCTCCTTCAGGGAGAAGTCGCGTGTCTCATGTTTGTTCTGCGTCAGATCGATGGCAACCACCACATCAGCGCCCATGGCCTTCACCACATCCACGGGCAGGTTGTTCAGCATACCGCCGTCAACAAGCATCTTTCCGTTGATCTCCACAGGTTTGAAGGCACCTGGTATGGCCATGCTGGCCCGCATACATTTCGACAGATAGCCACTGCTCAACACCACTTCCTGTTGGTTTTTCATATCCACCGCCACACAACGGAACGGAATGGGAAATGTGGAGAAGTCAACCGAGTCTTTCATCCCCGTGATACTATCGAACAGTTCCACGATATGATCACCGCGTATAGCCCCGAAGTTCGGATCCTCCTTTTTACTGTTCTTTCTGGAAACAGGGAAGCCCAACACATACACCACCCCATCTTCCTCACTGATCACCTTCCCTTCATGACTCTTTTCACGGTCGGCCAGCAGGTTGAGCCACTCCTGCGAACGAAACATCTTTTCAAGTTCGGCTGAACGGTAGCCCAAGGCATACAAGCCCCCAACAATGGAACCGATGCTGGTGCCTGCGATATAGTCGATGGGCAGTCCCACCTCCTCTATCACCTTCAGTACCCCTACCTCGGCAGCACCTTTCGCGCCACCTCCGCCAAGTACCAATCCAACCTTTAGTCGTTGCGCATCTTGTGAAAAGGCACACTGAGCAATGGCAACGACAAAAAGAAGCGACAGGGTGAGTCGCTTCCATATACGCTTTTTCATCGGATCATCAATCATCCGTGAAATCAGTCACGGCATTCAGGATTCCCTGAAGGATACCATTCAGCTCATTACCGAATCCCTTCACCTTGTCAACAATGCCGTTCTTCACGCCCTTGGCCATATAGCCGGCACACTTTCCTTCGAGCACGCCGATCTTTTTCTTCTGCTCAGGGGTATAGTCAAACTCGTGCTTCTTAATATCACGGCGAATATCGAGGAATTCCTCACCAGCATCCCGCCAATCGTTCACTGTATAGTACTGACTGTTGTCGCGCAGTTCGTACGAGAATTTCTCCAAACGATTGATGGCTTGCAACTTCGTGGAACAGGAACTCAGTGTCATGACAAAGCACAAGGTCATGGCAGCTGCCGCAATCATAGTCTTTATTTTCATCATCACATTATTGTTTTAGACGCCGCAAAAATAAACAAAAAACGCCAATCAGCCACGCAACACCGTTTTATTTATAATTATTTAAGGATATATTTGTGGAGTGTGGAGTGTGGAATGTGAAACATGCGAAACTCATCTTGACATAAATTAATCCTTTAGCCCTTTATCGTAAAAAGAAGGGGAGAAAAACAAGGAATGTCGAAGGGAAGTAGTACCTTTGCAGCGTTTTTAGGATATATTTAGGATAACAGAAGATGACAACGACAGAACGAATTGCAGGATTCGCACGTCCTGCCTTTAAGCCGAAGATGGTGTCGGCAATCAAGAATTACAACAGAAAAACATTCATGGCCGACCTCATGGCCGGTATTATCGTAGGAATTGTAGCACTTCCCTTGGCCATTGCTTTCGGCATTGCCTCTGGGGTTTCACCCGAAAAGGGCATCATCACCGCTATAGTGGCCGGACTGATGATTTCTCTCTTCGGTGGCAGTAAGGTGCAGATTGGCGGACCTACGGGCGCCTTCATCGTCATTGTATATGGCATCATCCAGCAATACGGTATGCAAGGACTCACTATTGCCACGCTCATGGCAGGTGTGTTCCTCATCCTGTTAGGTATCCTCCATTTAGGAACCATCATCAAATACATCCCCTACCCCATTGTGGTGGGCTTCACCAGCGGTATTGCCGTTACTATTTTCACCACACAGATCAAGGATTTGTTGGGTATGCAGATGACTGAAGTACCCAGCGACTTCATCGAGAAGTGGATTGCCTACATCAGTCATATCGGTAAGATTGACTTATGGAGCGCCTTGGTGGGCATCAGTAGCGTGATACTCATCGGATTATGGCCTACCATCACCCAGCACATTGATAGCTCATCGCGACTTTCCGCCTTGAAGAAGATTCCGGGTTCGCTGGTAGCTATTATCTTGATTACTGTGGTTGTATTACTGCTGAAGAACTATGCCGGTGTAACCACCATCGAGACCATTGGCAACCGCTTCAGCATCCAGTCGTCTCTGCCCGAGGCCACCATGCCTGCATTGTCGTGGGAGGTGATTAAAGGACTGGCAGGACCTGCCATGACCATTGCCATCTTAGGAGCCATCGAATCACTGCTTTCTGCCACCGTGGCCGATGGTGTTATAGGCGATCATCATGATTCCAATACCGAGCTCATCGGACAAGGTATTGCTAACATCGCATCGCCTATCCTGGGTGGTATTCCTGCTACTGGCGCCATTGCCCGCACCATGACCAATATCAACAACGGCGGCAGAACCCCTGTGGCAGGCATCATTCACGTGGCCGTACTTCTTCTCATCTTCCTTTTCCTCATGCCGTTGGCACAATATATCCCCATGGCCTGTCTGGCTGGTGTACTCGTAGTGGTGAGCTACGGCATGAGCGGCTGGCGTTCCTTCCTGGCCATGATGCGTAACCCTAAGAGCGATGTAACCGTACTGCTGCTCACCTTCTTCCTCACCATCATCTTCGACCTTACCATCGCTATTGAGGTAGGACTGATATGCGCCTGTCTGCTGTTTATGCGACGGATGGCTGAGACCACTGAGGTACGCGCCATTATCGACGAGATCGACCTGAACGAGGATGCAGATATGGAGAAGGGCAACCTGGAGCACCTCACCATTCCCGAGCATGTGGAAGTATATGAGATCAACGGTCCGTATTTCTTCGGCGCAGGAAACCGTTTCGAGGACATCATGGCCCGTTATGGACAGCGCCCCAAGGTACGAATCATCCGCATGCGAAAGGTACCGTTCATCGACTCCACGGGTCTGCATAACCTGGAGAACCTCTGTCTGATGAGTCAGAAAGAGGGCATCATCATCGTACTCTCAGGTGTGAACCCCAAGGTAGAATCCGTCTTGAAGAACAACGGTTTCAATCAGCTGTTAGGCGAGGAGAACATCTGTAATCACATCGATCTGGCGTTGGCGAGAGCGAAAGAACTTACACAATCTCCCTCCCAAACGGTGTGAGGGCAAGATGTGCCATTTTGAAATGCTGCTTCCCGAAGGGAATGCCTAAGATGGTGATGTAAAGCAGCACTCCGAAGAAGATATGGGTGAGCCATATCCATACACCTCCCACAAAGAACCATATCACATTCATCACGGTGCTCAGACAGCCAGGCTGTCCTTCCTTCGCCCTCACCTTCGAGCCGAAGGGCCATAGGCAGAACACCCCTAACTTAATCGACTGCAGTCCGAACGGAATGCCAATAATGGTGATGAACATAGCGATACTGGCCACAAAGTACTCTATGGCGGTCTCTAAACCGCCAAAGAGTAGCCATAAAATATTTCCTAATATTTTCATTATTAATTAAGTTATTTCCCGCAGAACCAACGGTCGGCGCTTTAGGGGAAGCCAAATTGCAGAAATCGCAGAAATTTTCCCGTTTTCCGTTTCTTTTCCGTTTATTCTGATATAAATATCCTTGCGCCAATCACCACGAGAAGCAGATTTGACTATTGTCTTCCTCCTCCTCGCTCGACAGAGCTTATACAAGTATTACTCTGTTCTCACTCGTTCGTCGTTTCTGCCATTTCCGCCATTTCTGCGGGACTAAAAATTCATAATCAGCGGGACAAATAAAATCTCTGTGTGAGGTTAGCCGCTCGGCTCCCCACCCCTCAAGGGGCGGGGTCCTGGCAAGGGGGGCGGGGTCTATCAGAATTTGATTTTCCGCCCGTTTTGTATATAGATCTGTCCCTTTACGGGATGACTCACACGCTGGCCATTCAGGTTGTACAACGGCAACGACTTGTCAATTCCCAATTGTCCATTGTCAATTGCATCGATGTCGGTGGATATGCCGCCGCTACGCTGAATAATCATCGGGTTGGCTTCAACCTTATGGGCTACGAACTCACCAGCGGTCATAGAGCAGCGGATACACTCTAACATGTTGATAGCGGCTACACTGCCTGTTTCCCCCTGCAAGCTCCCAACTTTACAGTTAGTATTCTCAAACACCAAATTACTGCAGAACTTATTATTCAAATCTGTAGATCCCGCAATGCCTGCTTGGTATCCTGCCACTTGCAGGTCCACATCTTTCACCAACAGCCCCGCTGTACTTTTACGGTTGATCTTGATTCCAATGCCGTTCGAACTTATAATCGTCAACTTTCCAACACCTTCGATAGTAGTCTTTGCTATGCTTGTTGTAAACGCATCGCCCTTAGCAAACTGCACTGTACACTCTCCAATCACATTGACATGCAGGTCGTTAGGTGCTGTAGAGGCAATATTGATTGAAGACACGTTGGCGTTGTTCAGTGTCAATATATTATGAGCATCATCATAATTCACTTTTTCGTCACCCAACACATCATTCTTGTTGATAAATGTTACGACATTACCACTCACCGTGATTCCATAGCTTAACGCTGTCAGATAACCAGGATCTGATGTTCCTCCATCAATGTGGGCGTAAGTCTTGTCCAAATGGTTTTCATCAAGTTGTGTTCCTGCACCGCCAACGATACTTGAGCAGCCGGTGAACATATCGACTGATGATTCCACGTTAGCTGTGTTCCAATTGTCACGCACCGTTATTGTCGTCAGATTGGTGCAACCATCGAACATACAATTCATATTACGCACATTGGAGGTATTGAAGCTTCTCAAGTCAAGGTTTTTCAAACTATGGCAACCAGAGAACATAAGAGACATATCTGTCACGTTTTGCGTATCAAAGCCACTCAGATCAAGTTCCTTCAAACCACTGCACATAAAAAACATCTCACTCATATTCTCCACCTCACTGGTATTGAGGTACTGAATATCAACAATCTCAGTCAAAGAAGGCTGATTATAGAACCAATCATAAGTGGATACTGGACGCGCATTCTGGAAAGAACTTGTAAAGACAACCTTTTGGATCTTATCGGGATTACTATAATCAATCCATCCAGGACAGACGTTTTCTTCATTCAAATCATACGCATTCTCTCCATACGAATCCTTGTTTCCATCATAATAGAACGTGAGGGTTTTACCATCATCACTTAACACGGCATAAGCCTCTGGGGCAACTGTCAGATAGCCAGGTTTACCATTCAAACCATCAATGTGAGCATAATCTGCTGATGGGTGATTATCATCGTAGGTCGTGCCCTCTCCGCCTATTATTTTTCCACATTGAACAAACATTCCGTAACCTCCCGCTTCAGGAGCTGACCAACCACCACTTACATAGATCGTTCGCAGATTTCGACAAAAATAGAACATCATCGTCATATCTGTTACACTACTTGTGTTGAAACTCCCCAAGTTTAGTGTTTCTAACGCAACACATCCGGAAAACATGCGCGACATTATAGTCACATTCGACGTATCGAAACCATGAAGGTTAATATCTTTCAGGCTTTCACAACCAGCAAAAACATCTTGCATGTTTGTTACTTTTGAAGTATAAAAATGACTCAAATCAAGATTTGTAATTTTTGAGCAATTTTCAAACATGCTATTCATGGTCGTTACCTCGCTCGTGTTCAGGTATTCCATTCCAACAATTCCCGTGAGGTTCACGAAACAATCAAACCATGAACAAGTAGATACAGGTCGGACTGTGGCAAATGATTCTTTGAATACTACCGTTTCAACAGTCGTGATTCCGTTCCATCCCGGGAGGTTATTGCCTTCATTTAAATCGTACGCCTTATCCCCATACGAACTCTTGCTGGAATCATAGCGGAACGTGAAGGTTTTACCGTCATCACTTAACACGGCATAAGCCTCTTGTGCCATTACTTTCGTACCCATAAACATCGCTACGAGTGCGATGAACATTGTGATAAATCGTTGTTTCGTTTCCATGATTTATAGTTTTTTGTTTATTTATTCAAGAAGCAAGAGGTAAGAGGCCTTCTTAGCTGGTTTCCAAGCAGTATTCTTAGCCTCGAGCGCACAGAGTTTTGCAACATACCTTTTCTTCATCTTGTTATAGTTTTCTGAGGTTAGACATCATCTTTATTTATTCGGTACAAAGTTACGAATAATTTTTCATACTACCAAATTTGAGGGGGCCATAGCGTGTGAAAATCCTTTAACAACGAGGATTTAACTGTTAAAAAACACTGAACGCCGTAGACGCTACCAGCGTTTGACGTTCCCGCTGTCAGAGAATGACGTTCTCACTATCAGCGTTTGAGGAACTTTCAACAAGAAACTGCCATAGTTTATAGCACAAAGTGCCATAGTTTGCAAAGCGAGGCTGCATTGTTTGTTTACCCCGCCCCCCTTGCCAGGGACCCCGCCCCTTAAGGGGTGGGGAGCCGAGAGCGGAACGAAAGGCTGCACTCTGGGCGTTGGAAGTATAGAGTGTGTGGCTCATTGGAGCGAACAAACAAACGAACGAACAGTTCGAACAGTTGAAAAAACTATCAACCTGATCAGGAAAGTACATTTTGAGAAAGTTATACTTTGTGACATGTGAATTTGTGACATTAAGGAGGTTCGATATGTATGAAGGAAGGAAGATTAGGATGGAAGACGAGATTACAAATAATAAGTAATAATAATTTATATAAATATATAATATATTATATATTAATATAACTATTCTACTCCGATTATTGGAGGTGCTTATTGTCACAAATTCACATGTCACAAAGTTACATTTTGAGTCAACCAAAATCAGTACGAAGTCAACTTTCTCAGGAAAAGGAGCACTGTCTTACCCTGAAAAACGTTGCATGTTGCATGTTGCATGTTGCATTAAGGTCCTTCCATATATGTGGGGAAGGGAAGCTTATATTATATATATAATATATATTATATATTAATATAAATATATAATACTTATAATATATAACCATTTTCTTCATCTCTACTTATTCGAACCACCTTAATGCAACATGCAACATGCAACGTGCAACAAAACTGTTCGTTCGTTTGTTTGTTCGCGCCAATGATTTTTTCGGTCCCGCAGAAATGGCAGAAATGGCAGAAATGGGCTTCGCCCAGCCATGCGGCATGATTATCTATAGACATTAGAATCAGTGCAATAATAAATTTCTGCCATTTCCGCCATTTCTGCGGGACCAAAAAAAAATAGTTCTGCGGGAAATAATAAAAGTACTTTCGCTCGGAAAAGAAAATTGGTCTTTTCTTTTGCTTTTCGCTTGGTTTGCACTACCTTTGCAAAGGACTTCTAACTTGTTATCAAATATGGAATTCGAGATCAAAGATTGTCAAGACTACGAAGTGGCGAAAGAACTCATTCGTGAGTACTCAACGATAAAAGGTGCAGAACAGTGTTTTGTGTCTCTAAATAAAGAACTGGCCGATTTAGACGCCTTCTATCAGGGCGGTGCTTTACTGATTGGTTATGAACACATGACTCCGGTGGCCACCATCGCCATCAGGAAGGTAGATGCCTACACATGTGAAGTGAAACGACTTTACATCAAACCCGATTACCGCGGGAAAGGCTATTCACGGTTAATGGTTGAAACCATGCTGAAAAGAGCAAAGGATTTAGGCTTTAAGGAAGCCTGTCTGACGACCAAGTCCGAAGTAATGGGCGTTGCCTACAACCTCTACAAACGCATGGGTTTTGAAGAGACTGGGAACAATGAAGGAACAGTATCAATGAAGATAGCTTTATAGCATGAAACATAGGATATTATTTGTATGTCATGGAAATATCTGCCGCAGTCCGATGGCAGAATTTGTGATGAAAGATCTTGTCAAACAGGCGGTACGCGAAGAAGACTTTTACATTGAATCGGCTGCCACCTCCACCGAGGAGATCGGTAACGAGGTATATCCGCCGGCCAAAAGGAAGCTAGCCGAGCACGGTATTGGCTGCAAGGGGAAAACGGCCCGGCAGATGACACGGAAAGACTACGAGCGCTTTGACCTGCTGATTGGTATGGACACCTGGAACATCCGTAATATGACGCGTATCTGCGGCGGTGACCCCGAGGGGAAGATTCAGATGCTGCTCGACTTCACCAACCGTCCTGGTGATGTGGCCGACCCGTGGTACACGGGGAATTTCGAGGCGACATGGCGTGATGTGTTGGAGGGATGTACATGTCTGCTAAAGCAATTGGCATAGAATTCGTGTTTAGAATAGAAAGAAATTAGAATAATTAGAATAATTAATCCAAAAATATTTTTATGTAAGATTTTAGATAGATTATGGGGGATTTGAACAAAATCAAACAAATAATTATTATTGTAATTTGTGGTTTAATTATTCTAATTATTCTCATTTCTTTCAAAGTTCTGTTTTCTCCGAAAATTCTTTAGCTCGGAAAATTGCAAATAAATTTGCATTTTCGCTCGCTTATTCGTATCTTTGGCTACGCCGAAAATACTTCCGCTCGGAAAATTGCAAATAAATTTGCATTTTCGCTCGCTTATTCGTATCTTTGTACCCAGAAAAAACTTATCCTTATGAAAACGAATAAAAACAACCCTATTAGCCGTCGTGATTTCATCAAGAAACTGGGTATCGGCACTGCCTCTACTGCTGCTCTGATGGTAATGGAACCATTCAGTATGATGGCCAAGAAGCAAGATGGCAATACGTCTGTGGGTGATAACAAGATGACCTATCGCGTTAACCGTCGCTCGGGCGACAAGGTGAGTCTGCTTGGATTCGGTATGATGCGCCTACCCCGTAATCAGGAAGATGTGAACCAGTTGGTTGACTATGCCCTCGCCCATGGTGTGAATTATTTTGACACAGCACCCGCTTACGGTCGTTCGGAAGAAGCTACAGGTATCGCCCTGAAGCGTCATCCCCGTAATCAGTATTATATCGCCACGAAGATGTCGAACCAACGGTCGTTCGGCTTCGAGGAGTGCAAGCGGATGTATGAACGCTCGTTCGAGCGGTTGCAGATCGATTATATCGACTACTACCTGATGCACAGCATCGGCGGCAGCGGTATGGATGAGTTCAACCGAAGATTCATCGACAACGGACTGCTCGACTTCCTCGTGGAAGAGAAGAAGGCAGGGCGCATCCGTAACCTCGGATTCTCCTACCACGGTAATGTGGAGGTGTTCGACTGGCTGCTCGACCATGATGATAAATACCATTGGGACTTCGTGCAGATCGAGCTGAACTATGTTGACTGGCGGCACGCTTCGCTGGGTAATGGCGGATGGAAGAAGGATGCCGACGCAGAATACCTGTATAACAAGCTGGAGAAGACCGGTATCCAGGCGGTGGTGATGGAGCCCCTGCTGGGCGGTCGTCTGGCTAACGTACCCGATGAGTTTGCCAACGAACTGAAGGCGCAACGACCCAATAACAGCATCGCCTCATGGGCGTTCCGCTGGGTGGGTACACTGCCCAATATCCTTACCGCGCTGAGTGGTATGAACAACATGGATCATCTGATTGACAATGTGAACACGTTCTCGCCACTGGATCCCTGTACCGAGCAGGAGAAGGCGCTGCTGGCAAAGATTGCCGACGGCATGAGCGGTTATCCCATCATCCCCTGTACGGCCTGCAGCTACTGTATGCCGTGCCCTTATGACGTGGATATCCCCAAGAACTTTGCCTACTATAACGAGGCCGTGAACAATAAGCTGCTGCCGCTGCCTGATAAGACTGCAGCCGACTATGCCAGCAGGCGGAAGACCTTCGTGACTGGCTATAAGAAGGCCATCGACGAGAAAGCATGGGCCAGTCAGTGTATGGACTGTGAGGAATGTCTGAAGAAATGTCCGCAGCAGATCCGTATCCCCAACCAGATGGCACGAATTGTGGAACTAATAAGAGAATAAAATAACAATTATGAAAAGAATTATCACTATCGTACTCATGTTGCCCCTTGCCGCGATGGCATGGGCACAAAGTGTTTCGGCACTCGACCAGCTCAAGGCTGATCCGAGAAGAGCCTACGGAACCGACTATCCTTATTCGTTTACCACCAAGCAGCTCACCAAGGCACCGAAGGGCTACAAGGCGTTCTACCTGAGTCATTACGGTCGTCATGGCTCGCGCTACTACTGGAATGCGCAGCTGTATAGGGAAATGGAAACGTTGCTGACAGCCCAGCATGAGAAGAAGAACCTCACTGCTGCAGGCGAGGCTTTCTATCAGAAGTTCATGGCGGCCAAAGATGAACTGGCTAACGGTGTGAGCGAGCTGAGCGACCTTGGATGGGAACAGCATCAGCAAATTGCAAGGAAGATGTACAACACCTTCCCTGATATCTTCAAGAAGGGGGGTAATGTGTATGCCATCTCTTCACTCACGGGTCGTTGTGTGTTGAGCATGGCTTCGTTCTGCTCGGAACTCACGCAGTGTAATCCGAAGATCGAGATCCGTCAGGAGTCGGCTCGTAAGGTGCTCGATGGCGTGAAGCCGGATGATAGGCAGAACCCCATCAGACACAAGTACCCGAAGTCAAGACCGCGTTTCGAGGATAACCGCAAGCAGTTCCAGTTCAGCGACACCACCTTCCGTCAGAGAATCGTGGCACGTGTGTTCAACAATACCGACAGCGTGAAGAACGTTAACCACATCGGTAGTAACCTGATTAACCTCTATACCTCGCTGCCCAGTATCGGACATGAGGGCATGATGGGCAATATCATCACCGACGAGGAGCTAGCTTCCCAGTGGGAGAATGATAACTTAGGTTCTTATACCTGGGTGTTCGAACCTCGCTACGACATGATTCCTATCCTGCAGGATATCATCAAGAAGGCTGATGCTGTGCTGAACGGCAGTAGCGATAACATTGCCGACCTCCGTTTCGGACACGACACTTGTCTGGGACCACTTACCGTGCTGATGGGCCTCAACGGTGCTGATAAAGACCCCACAGATCCATACGAGGTGAAGAACTGCTACCAGAACTGGGAAACCGGTAAGGCATCTAACCTCCAGGTGGTGTTCTACAAAGGAAAGAAGGGACCAGACGACATCCTTGTGAAGTGCTTACTCAATGGCGAGGAGGCTACCCTGCCCGTTCCCACCACTCAGGCACCTTATTATAAATGGTCTGATTTCCGTAAGTTCTACACCGACCGATGCAATAGCATTAAGGATGAGGGATGAATTTGAGGAGCCTCACCCCCTAGCCCCCTCCCCAAGAGGAAGGGGGAAAGTCGAAGGCGCGGGGGTGCGGTGGCGCGGTGGCGCGAGAAATGATTCGAGGAAAGAGTGAAAAAGAGCAGCTGCGGCTGCTCTTTTTGTTGTATCGTTATAACGTAACGTCGTGATATCGTAATATCGTAATAACGGGATTACGAAACATCGGGATTACGATAATTCAAGGGGCGGGCATGACAATTTCGACTCTCATTCCTAATGAAGTGATCATCTCCCAGAACTTGGCCACGCTGGGGATAATATCTCCATTCTCAACACGGGAGATATACGACTTTGTCGAGTTGATACGTCTGGCTAACTCTGATTGTGTTACTTTGGCTTTCTTGCGGGCATCCTGCAACAACTGCCCCGTATAAAAAGCATAGGCCTCCTCGTCGAATTGTTCTCGTTCAGGAGTGCCAGGAGCGCCATACTTCTTGTCAAGCTCTGCACTGACATCAGTGATCATTTTCCTTTTTGTACTCATAATACTCTGCTCTAATTCTTAATGCCTTTTCAATTTCAGACTTTGGTGTCTTTTGTGTCTTCTTCTGAAATCCATGGAATAACACCACGATACAATTGCCGTCGAAGATAAAGAACATCCGATAGATATTACTTTCATACTTCATTCGCAATTCATAGAGGTTTCCGTGCTCCTTGATATGTCTGATGAACTTCACAGGTAGCCGGTCTTCTTTTTCCAACAACGAGAGGATGTAGTCGATCTTCTTGCTTTCCTTCTCAGAGAGGGTTTTCATGAAATCGTGATAATACGACCCAAACGCAATGATCTTCCTTCTCATGGTGCAAAAGTAAGCAAAAGTTTTAAAATAATGAAACTTTTCTCGGATTTTTTTACTTCTGGTTCTCTCATACGTATTCAATTTAAGTGAAACATGATTTCACTGCAAAAGTAAGCAAATTCAACTAAATCACCAAACATTTTCCTATAAAAAAGATGAAGTAGTAGCATTGGCGCAAAGGGCCTGGCGTAAGCCGAAAAAAAAGCAAAATCGGGCTTTGATGTCCGATTTTACCGCTGAAAAGTCTGAAAAATGGCGGTATCCGCAATTTTCAGTTGAGCCCCTCCATATAGGGAGGGGATGGGGGTAGGTGGATGTTTCTTTTGCCTCTTTTCTTTGCGCCAAAGAAAAAGAGGAAGACTGTTTGTTTCTTTACAAAGAAAAACCCTATTTATATAGGTATCTTTTAATACTCATTTTCGGCGTTTTCTCAAATGGCAAATCCATCATTTCCACCTTACTGATTCTACTATACACTGGCAGGGCCTTGTTGGCGGCGGTGCGGATCTGCTCGGGGATGCTGTTCCTGGATGCTGCATCCATATCTTCAGGAATATCCGCATAGACCAGTGCCACCAGCTTACCATTGCGGTCAACCACGATGGATTCAACCACATACGGACAACCTGACAGCACCGATTCCACCTCCTCGGGATAGATATTCTGTCCGGAAGAGTTGAGGATCATCGACTTGATGCGGCCGCGGATGAAGATGTTGCCTTCGTCATCAATCGTACCTAAGTCGCCTGTTCGGAACCACCCATCATCGGTAAACGCCACGGCATTGGCCTCAGGGTTCTTGTAATAGCCCACAGTGATATTACGTCCTCGCGCCTGAATCTCACCAGCCACATTCTTCGGATCGGCTGAATCGATACGAATCTCATGAACAGGCTTACCGCAGGAGCCAGGAACGAAATCGGTCCACCACTCCCAACCTAACAGCGGACAAGCCTCTGTCATGCCGTAACCCACGGTAAAAGGCAGGCGCATCTTCTGGAAGCACTGCTCTACCTCGGGTTTCAAGGCAGCACCGCCCATGATGAAACAGCGTACCTTCCCACCGAAGGCTGTAATCAGTTTCTTGCGCACCGTACTGTATATCAGCTTGTTTACTCGCGGAATATTCAGCAGCATCCTCATCTTCTCCAGTGCCGGCTTGATGGAGCTGGCATATACCTTTTCCATCACCAGCGGCACTGTAACCACCATATAGGGCTGCACATCCCGCATCGCCTTCAGAAGGGTTGTGGGCGAAGGTGTCTTACCTAAGAAATACACGGTAACACCATCCACATTGGGATGGATGAACTCGATGGCCAGTCCGTACATATGGGCCATGGGGAGCATGGAAACGATGGTCTCACCCGGTTCGTTGGGGAAATGACTGTTGGCAAAATCGTCGGTATCGGAAAGGGCACCATAGGTGAGCATCACGCCCTTGGGATTGCCGGTGGTTCCTGATGTGTAGTTGATGATGGCCAGCTTATCCCAGTTCTTCGTGGAATACGACACCTGCTCGGGCTTCATCCCCGACGGATGCTGCTGCAGGAAAAGGTTTTCCCTGTTCTCCCATGCTTGAGCCACCTGTTCATCACGATGCCACAGCAAGGTGCTGTCCTTCACATTGATGGCAGCCTTGAGCGCAGGCATCTGAGCAGGATTCAGTTTCTTCCAAATATCCTCATCCGTGAAGAGCATCACGCTATCCGAATGGTTCGTCAGGGCCGACACACTGTTGGGGTGGAAGTCGGCCAGGAGTGGAACAGCCACGCAGCCGTTCACGTTGATGTCCCAGAAGGCAATGGCCCATCGTGCGGAATTACGGGCACAGATAGCAATCTTGTTACGTTTGGTGATGCCGGATTCGTTCAGGAACAGCCGGAACATCTCGATGTGCTTCGCTAAGTCAGCATAGGTAAACGACTCCCCCTCGTAGTCGCACAGGGCTTTCTGGTCCCAGTGCTCACGGATGGTGTCCTCCAGTTTCTTCAGATAATGTTTCATAGGTTATTGTTCGTTGGATTTATTCCCACTCGATTGTTGCTGGTGGCTTGGAGGAGATATCATAGCAGACGCGATTGACTCCCTTCACCTTATTGATAATCTCGTTAGAGACCTTCGCCATGAAATCGTAAGGCAGATGAGCCCAATCGGCAGTCATGGCATCGGTAGAGGTAACGGCACGAAGGGCCACTGGGTGTTCATAGGTTCGTTCATCGCCCATCACACCGACGCTACGAACACTACTGAGCAGGATGACACCAGCCTGCCAGATTTGGTCGTATAACGAGACTTCAATCTCGTTAGAGTTGACAGTTGACAATTGACAGTTGACAGTTGGCACGCCTGCTTGTAAGACTCGACGAGCCTCTTCTCCTGAAAGTTTCACTTTATATTCTCTGAGTCCGCGGATGTAGATATCATCGGCATCCTGCAGGATACGCACCTTTTCAGGGGTGATGTCACCGAGGATACGGACAGCCAAGCCAGGACCCGGGAAGGGATGACGGGTGATAAGATGCTCGGGCATTCCTAACTGACGACCCACGCGGCGCACCTCGTCCTTGAACAGCCACTTCAGCGGTTCACAGAGCTGCAGGTTCATCTCCTTGGGCAGTCCGCCCACATTATGATGACTCTTGATGACCTTTCCTGTAATATTCAGACTCTCAATACGGTCGGGGTAGATGGTTCCCTGGGCAAGCCACTTGGCATCAGTGATCTTCTTGGCCTCGGCATTGAACACTTCCACAAAATCACGACCGATGATCTTACGTTTCTGTTCGGGATCACTTACACCAGCGAGATCGGCAAAGAACTTCTCAGAAGCATCTACACCAATCACATTCAAGCCCAACACCTTATAGTCATCCATCACCTGCTGAAACTCATTCTTACGCAACATACCATGATCCACGAAGATACAGGTGAGGTTCTTACCAATGGCTTTGTTCAGCAGGACGGCAGCAACCGAAGAGTCAACACCGCCTGAAAGACCTAAGATAACACGGTCGTTACCCAGCTGTGCTTTCAGCTCGGCCACCGTGGAATCCACGAACGAGGCAGCACTCCACTCCTGCTTGGAGCCGCAGATATCTACCACGAAGTTCTTGAGCAACTGTGTGCCCTGAAGGGTGTGGTAAACCTCGGGGTGGAATTGGACAGCCCAGACGGGGGCCACCCCTTTCCCTTCCTTAGGGAGGGGAGCATAAAATGCGGCATTCTTGACGTCTTTGGTACTTCCGATTACTTGGAAACCTTCGGGAATGGCGGTAATGGTGTCTCCATGACTCATCCATACCTGTGAGCCCGTCTCAAAGCCTTTGAACAGCGGATTACTGAGATCGATGGATTCCAGATGGGCACGACCGTATTCTCTTGAATCGGTCTTCTCTACTTTTCCACCCAAGGTATGAGAAAGGAACTGGGCGCCATAACAGATGCCTAAAACGGGTAGACGACCGATAAACTGACTCAGATCTACCTTGAAGGCTTCGGGATCGTGTACGGAATATGGGGAACCTGACAAGATCACGCCAATGACTGAGGGATCATCTTTAGGGAATTTGTTGTACGGGAGTATTTCACAAAAGGTATCCAACTCACGTACGCGACGACCAATCAACTGGGTGGTCTGACTGCCAAAATCAAGAATGACAATTTTCTGTTGCATAAAATACCTAACCTTATTTTTGCGTGCAAAATTACTAATAAACGAGGACAATACAAAGAAAAAGCGGATTTTTGTTTTCAATTCCAACCGACGTACCTTGAACATAGCCCTCCCCTACCTTTACGAATACCACAAAAAGACTCTACAAGGGGCTATAATAATTATACAAAAACTCTACATCGACTATATTCATACCCTAAGTGTAATGTTGGTGTAAAGGTAGCATCACTCTCTTTATCAAATATTTAGCTAATATTACACAAACTTCACAACCCTAACATGGTCATTTCAGAAACTCTATATGTTGTTTTGTAGATTAAAAATAAATCACTATCTTTGTCGTCGTAAACCTCAACCTGTTTTGTATTATGTTTGGACGCAACAAAGTGAATCAGATTATAGCCGATCTCGACCAGTTCATCGACAAGATGGACGAGTGTGTGCTGCTATATAAAAATGGTATAAGAAATTACCTGGAAGGGAACTCACAGGCATTTGCCGATAACATCCAATCTGTGATGACCATCAGGGAAAGCACTACCGACTTGCGAAGGAGCATCGAGAACAGCTTGTATTCCTACACGCTCGTATCGGAAAACCGTGTGGATATCCTGCAATTGCTGGAACACATGGACATGATTGTCGGTCAGTTGTACAAGAACCTCGTGCAATACGAGATAGAAATACCGTTCTTCCCCTCTGAACTGAACGTGGAATTCCTGAAACTTGTGGAACTGGCCTCACTATCCGTGGAGACCACCGCACAAGCCATCAGGGACAACTTCCGCTCGCCTCAGCTGCTGCAGGAAAAGATTCACCGCATCTATTACTACGAGAAGGAGGCCGACAAGCTGGCGCAGGCCATCAAGCGGAAGGTGTTCCATGAGATGGATAACTTCAAACTCAGTCAGAAGATCCACCTGCGCTACTTCACCCTTCACGTGGAACAGATAGCCGAGGAGGCCATGAAAGCAGCCGACCTGCTATCGGTGCTGGCTGTGAAACAACGGTTTTGACTACTTTCTAACACTATAGTTTTTATTTATTACTCTGATAGTTGATCACCCATGCTGACAGTATCCATCATATTGATCATGTTGATAGGCATCTGCTTCGGATGGAAAGAAATGGCCTACAGCTACTCGGATATCCACGTGGCGGATGTCCTGGGAATCTGGCCTTTCCTGGTTTGCTTGCTCATATCCATGACTGTCGGTATGGGATTGATCATCTTACATGAAAACAGCAGCTTCCTCCATTCAACCGATGAGGTGGTGGTGGCTGCTGTATCCATCGTACTCACCATCGTCATCCTTTCGACCGTGAACACGCATTTCTCCACGGTCACGGCCTTCTGGGGAGCCCTGCTCGCCCTATCGGTCATGAGAGACAATGCCGTCAGTACGGTATTATGGATGGTAGTGCTCCTTTCAGTGGTTATCGCCCCTATCATCAGCATTGCATGCTCTCAGCTAACCCACCTGTTCATCCGCCGTCATATCGAAGAGAAAGCCATGCACCTGCTTACCAAGCAGTTGTACATCAAATGGCTGGCCTATATCGGTGTGGTGCTCTGTGGTATTGCTCTGACATGTAACTATGCGTTACTGATCAATTCACTGATTTCACCTCTTTATATATATCATAGCGGTCTTTCCAACTGGACCCTATGGATACTGGTGGCCATCATGATCGTGATGTGCCTCAGTCCTGTCATCATCCACGTATACCGGCGCCCCAGAAACGGGAGGATGCCCGAGCAACTGGCTTCGCTCTACGGACAGACGCTGCCGTTGATGCTGTTCAACATCGTTTTACCGGTTCTCATCACTCCGTTACCCTCTGTCATCGTATCGGCCAACCTACTGAAGGAAGGGAATACCTTTGTTCTGGAGCGTGAAGGGGAGATGAAACGTCTGCTCAACATGGTGATCATCGCTGTGGCTACGCCTATGCTGTCGTTCCTCATCTGTGTCATCATGCAGTGGCTGTATAACCGTCCTTACTTCTTCTGGGTACTGGTACTGTTTGTGATATTAGTATGTCTGCTGGTCAGACTATCCTATACGCAGTACAAGAAAGGGAAGCTGTTCAGTAGAATGCTGAATGATGAGCTGAAGCATCGGGATGAGGTGAGTAACGAAATCAACCGACTCGATGTGATGGCGGTCACCTCTCAGTTTAACAGCATGACGCGGGAAATCGACTTCAAGCACCGGGAGATCATCGATCTTTCCTTATTTGTGAGACAGCAAAGGGAATACATGACTGGTGTGGGAGAACAACTGAGGGAACTGGCTCAGAACACGGACACGGAAAATATACGGCGTTCGCTTGTCGAGATCGACAGGGATCTGCAGGAAACGCTCCGTTATCCGCCTGAGATGGAAAAGATCTATCAGCAAGTGGAAAAGATGCACCACGACTTTGTCTGCCGACTCCAGATGCGTTGTCCTAACCTTACCAAACGTGAGTGTCGGTTGGCTATTCTGTTACGCTTGGGGTTCTCCAGTAAGGAAATAGCCAATATGGTGAACCTGGAGACGAAGAGCGTGGAGATTAACCGCTACCGGTTACGTAAGAAACTACGTCTTGACCGCAGCGAGAACCTGGTGAACTACCTGCAACTACTGTAGTTACAAAGTGTATGAATATTATTACTAACATATGTATTATTAATCAACAACAATTATGAAAAAAACAGCAATTCTTACCTTAGGAGCTTTCCTGCTGATTAGCAGCAGTGCAATGGCTCAGGAAAACGAGGAAGTCCGCTACAACCAGTATGGCGTAGCTGTTGACAGGAAGGAGTTACATGCCGAGGCACGTAACAATATCCTGGTACTGGAATCGAAGGATCAAAGTTACAGACTCTGGATGGACAACCGCGTAATGGTTGACGGAGCCACCTTCTGGGGAGTAGGCTCCGACTACGACAGGATTGGTAATGGCATTTCTATCCGCCGTGCTCGTTTCGCCGTGAAAGCACAGCTTGGTAAAGACTGGTATGGTGAGGTGGATATGGACATGGCCGACGGACTCTTTGAACTGAAAGATGCTATCGTGGAATACGATGGTGTGAAGAACATGGAATTCAAGGCGGGTAACTTCAAGGAGGATTTCTCCATGGAACGCACCACATCGTCACGCTATCTGCAGCTGATTGAAAGACCAATGGTTACGCAGGCACTCGCTCCTTCCCGTCATCTTGGCTTCCAGGCTGCCTATCTGCGCGACCACTTCAGGGCTTCCTTTGGAGCTTTCTTCCAGGAGATTGCCGGATCGGAAGAGGCAGGATATGTACAGGACAACAATAAGGACTTCGGGCGCAGTCAGGGTTATTCGCTCACCTCGAAGGTAGGCTGGATGCCTTATACCCAAGACCGTAAGAAGGGATTCTACCTCGGTGCCAAGGCTTCGTACCGCACACCCAAGACGGATGTGAGCACATCCGATTATGGCGGCATGCGCTTCAGCACTCGTAACTCAACGAGCATCAACCGTAAGAAATACATCGATACTGACGTGATTCCTAACGTTCACCATAACTGGCTGTATGGAACAGAGGTTGGTGCTTACTGGAATGGTTTGAAAGTACAGTCGGAATGGATTGGTACGCATGTATCGGTTCCCGGTGAAGGCTATAACTTCGGTGGCTACTACGTCCAAGTGGGCTACGCCCTCTTCGGCGGTCATCAGCACTTCAACGTTGCTGAGGGTGAGTTCACTTCCATTGCCCCAGGAAAGAAATGGGGTGATGTGGAGTTGAACCTGCGCTACGACTATCTCGACCTGAACCACCGCGATGTATATGGCGGATCGGGCGAAAACTACACTGCTGGTCTGAACTTCTACCTGGGCAACTCTATCAAGATGGCCATCAACTACATGTATTCCTGCAACGACCGCTATGCTAACGGTAAGGGAAAACTGGTTATCGGTCATGACGCTACCGGTAAGCCTACAGCCGACTTCACCAAAGCGGTTGAGCCGAAAGGTAAGGGCGGCGTGAGCTATAATAGTATTGCCGTTCGTTTCGAGGTTGACTTCTAAAGTCATAAGTAATCATATTATTGAACCTTCAAAAATATAGAACGATGAAGACAATGAAATATTTATTCATGCTGACCGTCATGGCATTGATGGCTGCATGTATGGAAGACGAAGTCTATGAAGGACCGTCAAGCATCGACTCGGTGGCGTCAAGCATCGCTGCTCCTACATCTACCGACAACGTGACCGTCACCGCTGTAGTCTCTGGTCTGCAGGCTGTTCGCACCGCCACACTGTCATATAGCATCAACGGTGGAGGCTACAACGAGGTGGCCATGAGCGGAAACGGAAACACTTTCACGGGTGTGATTCCTGCTCAGGAAGACGGCACCAAGGTGAAATACTTCGTGACGGTGGTCAACGAGGCTGGTTTCTCTACTGATTCTCCTGAACGTGAATACCAGGTTGGTGACCCCCCAACCGACTTTACGAAGCTGCGCTTGAATGAGCTCTTCGGTGCTGCTGACACTGATGAGGGTAAGTTCATTGAGCTGTATAACATGGGCGACTTCCCCATCAAGCTCAAAGGGGTTTCCCTGAAGAAAGACGGTAAGGATACTTGGATGGGTATCGAAGGTGAGGTGATTCCTGCTCATGGATGCTGGGCCATCATTGGTGCCAAGGGTACCACGGAACGTGGCTTCTCAAGCGGTTTCTCGAACAAGAAGTCGGTATTGGTGGAACTCTTTGATCCTGATGGCAAGCCTCTGGATGTATTCCAGCGTGGTGAAGAAGATACGGGCTGGGGTAATCAGTCACTGGCAAAGGTAAGTGGCTCCTGGAGTCGTGTTCCCGACGGAACAGGTAAGTGGATGGTAACAGATGCTACCTGCGGTGACTTGAATGCCACAACCGGCACCGAGGATGAGACGGTGGTGCAGTGAAAATGAAAGATGAGAAATAATCATACATTCCTAACAATAATTATTTAAACGATCAGTTATCAATAATGGAAAAAGAAAAAATGAAAATCGGAGAAATCTCAAAGCCACGCTTTGAGTTCCGCAGCTTTGGTCGCTGTTTCTGTGATGCAGCGAAGCGAATGGCCCGACTGAGTGTACCAGTACCTGAAAAGGTTTGGGAACGCCATAGCACCGAGACCTACATCGTGAGTCGTACCAATGATGTGAACAACACGAAGATACGCGACGGGAAGATGGATATCAAGACCTTCGTGCAGAGTGTTGACGGACTGGAACAGTGGAACCCGCTGATGAAGGGTGAGTTCCCCATCTCCAAGGAGGTGCTTGAGAATGATGTCTTCCCTGCCTTCAAGGTGGAAGGAATGCCTAAGCTCGACAAGCCGACCTACACGTTGGAGGAGTTCCTCGCCATGATCAACGAGCATCCTGACCTCCAGGCTGTGAAGGTGGAGAAGGTACGCTTTGGCTACATGGTGAATGATACCATCTGTGAAACAGGTGATGTGTATATCAACGGGGCTTTGGTGAAGACCATCAACTCGGAATCCACGGAGATTGAGGATATCAAGAAGACCATCGCTGATGTGGGTCTTGAGGGTGTGGAGAACATCAACTACCTGCAGGCCATCAAGAGAGTGATTGGTATGATCAATAAACCTTTAGCAAACTAAAATTATGGCACAGGAAATAGAACGTAAGTTTCTGGTGAAAGGAGACTTCAAGAGCGAAGCTTTCAAGAGTACGCGTATCACACAGGGTTACCTGAGTTCGGTACCTGAACGCACCGTCCGTGTCAGGGTAAAGGGCGACAAGGGTTTCATCACCATCAAAGGTATTGGTAATGAGAGTGGTGCCAGTCGTTTCGAGTGGGAAAAGGAGATTCCTGTGGATGAGGTGCGCGACTTACTGAAGATCTGCGAGCCGGGTGTCATCGACAAGACCCGCTATCTGGTAAAGAACGGTGATCTCACCTTCGAGGTGGATGAGTTCTACGGCGATAATGACGGTCTGACCGTTGCAGAGATTGAGCTGCCCGACGAGGATACGCAGTTCAACCGTCCTGCATGGCTGGGAGAGGAAGTAACGGGCGATGTCCGTTTCTACAACTCCATGCTCATGAAAAATCCCTATAAGAACTGGAAGTAATCCTTCTTCATGTCAGAGTGTGCTCCCTTAGGGGAGCCACTCTTCAATCCTTCAACACATCATGAACAACGAAAACAAACCTACTCAGGCATTCGATCCGCTCGATATGAACAACTACCGTATCGAGAAACTGCCGAAGATGAAGAAATCGGGATTCGAGCGGGTGCTCCAGCGCATCGGGGCTCCCTTGGCTATCCTGGCATTCATCTTACTCTACTGGGTGGTTGACATCCCGTTCGTCAACCGGATCGATACCAATAAGGAGACCACTACCCTCACCTCTTCGGCTGTGAAACGTTACGACCAGCTGGCGGAAACAGCTATGCAGCAGATAACGGCAGAACAGACTGAGAAGACCGTTACTCCACAGATTGAGGAACAGGTGGAGGATGCTGCCCATAACAAGTTCATCCGCATTAACTATGCCATGCTGGCCATCTTCGTGGCAGCCATCATCCTGTGGATTACAGAGGCTATTCCCAACTACCTCACCTCACTGATGGTTATACTGGGTATCGTGCTGACCAATATCACGACCGACAAGACTGCCTATGCCCAGTTGGGACATCCCGTGATGTGGCTGAACATCCTGTCGTTCATCCTGGCCAGTATGTTGGTGAAGACACAGGTGGCCAAACGCTTTGCCCTGTGGTTCGTCCTGAAGTTCGGACGGAATGCAGGAGGCATCATGATCAGCTTCATCATCATCAACCTCGTCTTGTCGGCTTTCATCTCTGCCACAACGGCCAAGGCGGCCATTCTATTACCTATCTTCATGGTGGTGGCAGCCATCTATGGAGCCACAGGTGGGGAACACAGGAACAATTTCGGACGTAACCTCATCCTGCAGAACCTCTTCCAGATTAACTTAGGCGCTAATGCTTTCCTCACAGGATCAGGAGCAACCTTACTGGCTGGTTCACTTATTGCAGGAGCTATGGGTATTGGTTCTTTCAGTTATCAGGATTGGTTCAAAGCGGCCTTCCCGATGAATGTATTACTCATCCTGATTGCATGGTTTGTGGGTACGAAGATCTTCTTCCCGCTGAAGAAAGAGGAACGTGTACCGCAGATTGCCGGTGGTATGGAACGACTCCGTGAGGAACTGAACAAATTAGGTAAGATGAAACCCGAGGAATGGAAGTCGGTGGCCATCTTCGTGGTTGTTCTCATTCTTTGGGCAACCGACAAGCAGCACGGAATCAACCAGACGGCTGTGGCCTTCATGGGAGCCGTGGTTGCCCTACTGCCTGGTATCGGTGTTGTGAAATGGAATGATGTGGATATTCCTTGGCATCTGCTGCTCTTCTCTGCCGGTGCCTATACCTTAGGCGCAGGACTCGATGCTACTGGTCTTCCAGGAACACTCATCGATGCGTTGTTCAGTAATATCGGCATCACTCAGGAAACACCATTCTGGGTACTCTACCTGATACTGACTGCCGGCATGCTGCTGTTCTCACTGGTGTTCCAGTCGAAAACCATGCTGACACTGATCTTTGTACCCATTGCCATAGGTGTGGCACAGAAGAACGGGTATCCCATCATGAGTCTGGCCTTCCCCGTGGCCATGCTGGTAGGTCATGTCTATGTTCTGCCTTTCAACAGTAAGCCTGCCGCCCTGCTGTACACAACGAACCAATACAGCTGGAGCGACACGTTCAAGTTCGGCATCACCATGATGTTCATCAGCTGGCTCATGATTATCCTCTGGGGTGAGACCGTTTTGAAATGGTTCGGCTACACCAACGGGGTCTTCTAAGACTGTATCATGAATAAAAACCGTAGTATATGATTGATATTCTTCCGAAAATACACGACCGTAATACATTGGAGTTCAAGGTAGGCTACAAGGCGCCTGATGGTACTGCCTATCACGATTTCGAGATGAACACTTGGATATTCATCCCGGAGACACTCGATGTGAACAAACAAACCTATCAGAAGGAGAATTTCTATCGTGACATCCTGTCGTATATTCGGTTGATCACCCCCTACTATCAACTGGAGGAGCTGGCTTCCACAAGTAGTCTTCCTTATCAACGACTGAGTAATGCGTGCCTGTCACTTACGCCGCAGTCGTCGGAAAAAGAAAAGGAACAGGAGAATTACGAGCGTGAGATCAAGATGTTTGCCTCGATCTTCAAGAGTAGCATCCGCGATACGTTCCGTGCCGCCCTCAGCAGCAAACCTCCAATAGACCAGGAGCAATGCCGGAAAACGCTGGGGAGTATTGCCCAGATCTTCATGAACTACCGTTCGTTGGGCGAGCAGATGGAAAAGAAAGGCACTCCCCATGAACTGATGCTCTATTTCCGCTATGGAGATGAGTTCCTGTCGAACGTGGTGGAGCAGCATGTATTCAGGATGATCCAACATCTCCGTAAGCACGACTCCCAAGGCTACGAGGCATTGAAGTCGGATCTCCAGCAGTTGCTTGACAGTGAGCATGACTACCGGTTGCAGGCAGGATACCTCTGTGTGAAGGATGGTTCTGCTGAAGATAATACCGAGTTTGTGTATCATGCAGGAAAGCTGAAGAAATACATTGAGAGTAATCTTTACCTGCCTACACATAAACGCAGGAATGCCGTATTCCTGGAGCAGGTGGTGTTCAGTCTGGCCGCCGGTCTTTCCATGATCTTCGCCACCGTCATCTCTTTCGCTTTCCAGCAGACATACGGCAACTTCACACTACCCTTCTTCATAGCACTGGTCATCAGTTACATGTTCAAGGACCGCATCAAGGAACTGGTTCGTGTGTATTTCGCCACAAGACTTAGCAGTCGTCTGTTCGACTATAAGACTGAGATACGTGTTGGCTTCTTAAAAGTGGGTTGGTGTAAAGAAGGATTCGACTTCATGAATCCCGAAAAGATCACTCAACTCGTAAGGAAGATGCGCAACCGCCACTCTCCCTTGGTGATTGGAAGAGGTGTGGAAGAACAGGTGATTCAATTCCGTAAGAAGATCCACCTGAACAGAAAGGCCATCAGTAAACTCTCTCCCTATCCGCTGAGTGGCATCAATGATATTGTGCGTTACAACCTTTCGGAGTTCATGCGGAAGATGGATAATCCCAAGGTTCCCCTGTGTGCCAATAAGGGAAACGGACAGTATATCCCTGTGGAAGGACGTAAGGTGTATTACCTGAACTTCATCATCCAGCTGAAATATGAAGAGGCTACCCGTTATCGTCGTTACCGTATCTGCCTAAGCAGAAAGGGCATACACGACATTGAAGAAATATAAAGACATGAAAAAGATCATTCCTTTCATCTTGCTGTGCAGCTTACTGCTAATAGCATGTGAGAACAATCATTCCGTCAATATCCTGATTGCCAATACCGCCAATCAGTCTTTCAAGCAACGGGAGGTTACCATACCTCTCGACACCATCCGTATGTGGCTGGAAACCAATGTCGAGGACACGCTCATTCTATTGAATGAGAAGAACGAACCGATGGATTATCGATACACTGAAGGGCGTTCGGCCATTACCTTCGTCGTTCCCCTCATCCAGAGTCAGTCGCAGAAGAACTACACAATCAACAAGTCATACACCCGTCTTGGACAGAACCTCCTGGCTTTCCGACAAAAGAAAATCAGGATTGTCCTGCAATAGAGGTATTCTTGTCAAGAAGGAACCCTTCTGCCTGTTGAAGAGAATCGAGTTTCCCTACATCGATCATCCGCAGGTTGTCTGCCACATATCCAGAAACAGGATGTGTGGCACAAGCGTTTAGATAGAAGTCGATGATGGGGAAACGGTCGGGCCATTGATCCATCATCGGGAACAAGGCTGGACTGAAAACATGAATACCTGAAAAAGCCAGCATCTGCAACGACTGCAGTTCATCTTTCACCCAGTTGTGTGGAGACTTCACCTCACCGGTTTCCTTGTTCGTCCACCCCACCAACCGGTATTTGTCATCAAAGAGCAGATAGCGTTTCGTCTGTCGTTCACTTACCAACAGCGTAGCCTCAGCTCCTGAACTGCAAGCATGATCATAGAAGGCGGTCAGGTCCACATTACTGAGGATATCCACATTATGAATAAGCACAGGTGAGTGAGGATCGAACAAATCCCTTGCCTTCTTGATGCCACCACCGGTTTCCAGCAGCTGTTCGGTTTCATCAGAAATCCTGATGTCCAGTCCGAAGTGCTCATTCTCTTCTAGATAGTCGATAATTTGCTGAGCAAAATGGTGCACGTTGACAACAATACGCTGGAATCCCGCTTCCTTCAAGCGAAGAATGACATGTTTGATGAGCGGTTCCCCACCAATCCTCACCAATGCTTTGGGCATGGTGTCCGTAAGCGGTTTGAGTCGTGTGCCCAATCCTGCTGCAAATATCATGGCCTGTCTTACAGGTTCTTCTTCCATCATCTTTTAATCCTATAATGCAATAACGGTTTTGTTTCCTTCGTACTTCACCGTCTGATTCTTCCCGTTCACCACCTGTACCACAAAGCTGCGAGAGCGTGGCATGGAGTCAAACTGTCCCTGTCGTTCATCGATGGTCAGCTGCTGCTGACTGTCATTCCAACGGAAGGTGATGCGTGAGCATTTACCCTGTTCATACGCATTCGTATGACCGTCGTCTTCATAAAGGGTAAAGACGGCATCAGAACCCGGATAGATACGAATCTCAAGAGGGGTGTGCAGCGTCTTGGCGGCAATCAGCGGATCAACGGCTAAGGGTAAGATACTTCCTCCCTTCACAAACACTGGTATTCTTGATTTGTCAACAGCGGTAGTAACCGTCTTTCCTCCTTCCATCTTCTTTCCTGTGTAATAATCATACCAGCCTTGAGAATGAACGGGGAGGTATGTCTTCCAAGAAGTAACACCTGGTTCGGTAACAGGACTTACCAGTAACGACTGTCCGAACATGTACTCATATTTCTGCTGCAAAGCCTCCTTATCATAGGGGAAATCAAAGATGAACGGTCGCATCAGGGTAGAGCCCTCAAACGAAACGGCTGCTGCACTACTATAGATATACGACTGCAGACGGTAGCGTTCGGAGAGGCAGGAAGCAATGATGTCCTGCGCTTCCTTTCCATATTTCCACGGCTCTGTCTCACTCATATAACCATGTACTCGCATCAAGGGCAGGAAGACACTCGTCTCTATCCACCGCAGCATCCGCTCGATATACTCCTGATTGGTGTATTGGTTATTAGGACGGAAGAAACCACCTGCATCGTATGTCCACCAAGGAACACCAGCCGCCTGCAGTCCCATACCGGCAGTAAGTTGTCTGCGTAAGGTCTCCCAGTCGTTACCTACGTCACCCGACCACAAAGCCGTTCCGTAGCGCTGGATTCCCGTATATCCGCAACGGGTAAGAATCATCGGACGCTGTTCCGGTCTATCGTTGCGTAATCCCTCATAAACGGTTTTGTTCACCAGCAACGGATAGATATTCCTCACATCCTCACCTGCCCATCGACCATTGTTTACCCGTCGGCCAACAAGATCATCATTCTCTGGCTCCGTAGCATCCTGCCACCAAGCATCAATGCCCAAGGGGAGAAGACGCTGACTGAAGTTCTGCCAATAGGCCTGGGCAGCTTCAGGAGAGAAGAAATCAATCCAGTCGGTGTTAGGGATGTAATAGCCTTTTCGCACCATTTCCTTACCTACCTCGGAGTTCTTGTCAATCTTCGACCACACGCTGAGCATCAGCTTGACGCCCTGATGATGCAGACTATCAGTCAACTCTTTCGGGTTGGGATAATGATCCTCGTCGAACTGCATGGCATTCCAACCATACTTACCCCAATACTGCCAGTCCTGTACAATCACGTCCAAGGGCAGGTTCTCCTTACGGAACCGTGCCACTGTCTGCAATATCTCATCCTGTGAATGGAATCGTTCCCGACAATGGATATAACCCGTAGCCCATCGGGGCATGAGTGGTGCATGACCGGTAAGATCACGATAGGAAGCAATGATCTCGTCGGCAGTACCAACAAAGATGGTATAGTCAACCGCCGTGGCTTTAGGAGAACGGAATACGGTCTCGTCTTTCACCTTATTATAATATACTACAGGCTCATCTCCTCTGGAGAGCTCTGCGTAAAGGGTATGCTTTCCTTTCTTCAGATGAACGATGGCCGAAGCCGTTGGCGGAAGCCATGTGTTCTGCAGGTCGATAACCGTTTCCCCATCGATCTGCAGATGATGCCGACGGGCCATCTTCTGTCCTACATCCAGCAACAGGGAATAATCGCCCTCCTTATCCACATTAATCGTTGCCTGGAACACATTTCGCTGGCGCACCTCTCTCCTTGTTCCTTCTGTAGAGGTTACGTTCACCACCTCCCTATTGCCTTCTCCTTCCTGTTTTGTCAAAGCCACATGCTGGTCGCAAGGATTGAACTCTGTCAATCCGTAGTTGTTCCACAGCAAGCCATAGCCCTTACTGGAAAGCATCATGGGAACAGATATCTGCGTGTTCACCTGTGTCAGTCTGCGGGTAAGTCCGCGGATATTACTATACCCATCCTGGAACTGTCCGAGTCCGTAAAGGCACTCATCCTTCGGTGAGGCAATGACAAGCGTAGCCTCCCCATTCACCAATTCGTGTCTGAGCGCAGTGAACACGGTTTTCCCATTCTTATCCTTCACCACCACCCGCTGACGTTTCTTATCCACGTCAACACGGATGTCGGCATTCACTTCCTCATGTTTCACATAAACCCAGTCGGGTAAGTTGTTATTCACTCCCTCCGAATACTGTATGCGGACAGCGTTCTTTGCGACTGTTTTAACCGTCAGCGTTCCTTTGGCAAAAGAAGCCGTAACCATGCCCATTTGAAGGATTAGGGACAAAACAAAAATGACCAGTTTCTTGTAAGATTTCATATACTTAAGCAGTTTATTGCCTGCAAAGGTACGGATAAACGAGAACAAATCAAAGAAAAATACTTAGTTTTTCTTTTAAAACAGACATGGTTTGTATCAAAAAATGACACCTCATGTTACATCGAAAAAAAAAGACAGTCAATAATAACAACCAATTCATCAAAAAAACTATCTTTGCAAAATCCTATGATTGTTGTGAAACCCAATTAATAACTAAAAACTATTGTAGCATGAAGAAATTATTGTTTGCCCTACCTCTCCTTCTCCTGTGGAGCTGCAGTAAGGAATCCAATAATCCTGTACTGACCATCGAAGGCGGTCAGATACAAGGTGTGTTGGCTGAGAATCCGGGTGTGTATGTTTATCGTGGTATTCCCTATGCAGCACCTCCCATTGGTGAACTGCGCTGGAAAGAGCCTCAGCCTGTGGTGGCATGGGACAGCATTCGCATCTGCGACAAATTCGGTCATCCCGGTTATCAAGCCGTTCATTATCCTGGTTTCTACGCTTCTGAGTGGGGCTATGGTGACGAGGCGCCTTACAGTGAGGACTGTCTTTACCTGAATGTATGGACAAAGGCACCTGGAAATGTGAACAAGAAACTGCCCGTGGCTTTGTGGATTCACGGTGGAGGCTATCGTGAAGGATGGGGCTCAGAGCCAGAGTTCGACGGTCAGGAGTGGGCGTCGAAAGATGTTGTACTTGTTTCCATCAACTACCGTCTGGGGGTCTTCGGTTTCTTCACCTATCCAGAGTTGTCTAAGGAGAGTCCTAACAACGTTTCCGGCAACTACGGTATCCTTGACCAGATCCAGTCGCTCAAGTGGATCAAGAACAATATCGCCCAGTTCGGCGGCGACCCCGATAACGTAACCATCTTCGGTCAGAGTGCCGGTGCAGGTAGTGTGAAGACCCTTTGCGAGTCGCCTTTGGCCCGCGGTTTGTTCCACAAGGCTGTCATCATGAGTGGTGGAGGCATCAATGTTCCTGCCAAGGAAGGCGAGGAGGCTAAGCCTGCCACTCCAATGAATCGTTTCTTCACTTACAATCCCTCGCTACAGGAGTCAGAGGCCAACACCAAGAAGGTGATGGACTGGGCTGGTCTTACCGATTTGGAGAAGTTGCGTGCTGCATCAACAGAGACCATGTACACCGTGGCCGACCTCTACAACGCTGTTACCAAGAACGATGTCTATCTCATCAACCGTCCTATCGTTGACGGCTATGTGAGTTTGAAGAGTTTCGACGAGGCTGCCCGCGCCGGTTCGCTGGCAGATGTTCCTTATATGATTGGCTACACCTTGAACGACATGGGTGATATGGCTGATGGCATAGCCGAGTTCTGTAAGGTTCGTGAGAGTCAGGGCGGTAAGGCATGGGCATACGAGTTCGCCCGTCCGTTGCCTGATGATGGTAAACATCCTGAGATCACATCCCGTCTGAAAGGTGCTTTCCACTCTTCCGACCTCTGGTTTGTGTTCAAGAGTCTGAAGCACTGCTGGCGTCCGTGGACACAAGGCGACTGGGATCTGGCAGAGAAGATGCTCACTGCCTGGACGAACTTCGCCAAGTACAGTAATCCAAATGGACAGGAAGATGGTGAATGGACTCCCTGTACTGCTGCGAACCCGAACTTCATGCTTTTCCGATTGGACGAGAATAACGTAGAAAACTCTCAGATGGGTGTGCCCATCAAGCCATAATCGTTGAGTACAGACGGCAGTGTACTGGAGTACAGATGCCTGTGTACTGAAGTACAGACGGCAGTGTACTGGAGTACAGATGCTTGTGTACTGAAGTACAGACGGCAGTGTACTGACTGTTCTCCGTTGACAAACAAATAAAAAGAGGGTGACTGCGCCCTCTTTTTTAATGTGTATTATCCATCAAGTCCAACGAACAACATCTGTTGTTGCAGGTAATTCATCGTACAATACGTTTCTCGTTCCCTTTGATGTAGATACCTGGTTGCAACTGTTTCCCGTTGACGCGACGGCCATTGAGATCGAACATATCCTGGTGATCAGAAAGTCCGTCACTATTAACTTCATGAATCCCCGTTCCAACGCACGACACATGGAATGATGTGGCGACGGTGTTACCCATGAAGTCGGTATAGCTAATCGTCACATCACCATCGCCTTCATCATTCACCTTGAGTTTACCATCCTGATAGGTGACGAAATCAGGTACTGCTATCTGCGCCTCATCCGTCACCTCTTCGGTATGATTATCTTCAAAGATGGCCGTTATCTTGAGAGCTCTGGTGGCACCCTTCTTCGGCGAGAAATCATTGATCTTCTTCAGTTCAGTAACGTGGAAGAACTTCGTCAGGTTCGACGGCATCTCATAGGCGGCATCTGCCCTTGGTTCACGTCCCATCACTTTCAGGGCCTCATAGGCATATCGTTTTCCGAAGGTTCGGTAGCCAGCAGCCGAGAAATGCCACGCATCCAGACCGTTGCCGGGAATGCCATTTGAGTGAACGACATACGAAGTAGGAACCACCGACGGCATCTTTGCCACCACCGTGTTATGTTGGTAGCAGCCACCTCCCTGATCCTGACGTAATGTCTCCCCTACGAACAGAGGCACATCAGCAGCATCCAATCCGAGGTCATTCAGCAGCCGGTCATAAATAGTCTTTACTTTCTGCGGCCAATCAGACTGACCATTATTGGAACAGCCCTGATGAAGCAGAATGCCCTTAATCACTCCCTTCTCCTGGGCAATTTTCGCCATATCAACAAGCCGTTTATAGGGATCGTTACCGTAGGCAGCCACCAAGTTCTTTAGCCAATCAGCTTCATTCTTTATGTAAGAAGCTACCTTGTCGCTCATAAAGCCCTCAATAGCAATACCTCCTACGGCCACGTCTACCACCCCTACCGTCACATTGGCAGGGAGTGCAGCCACCATGGTACGACCAAAATAGTCAGCCATACCCAATCCGGCTCCATTACGTACGATGGGAGGTGTGGCGGGATACCACTCTCCCATGGTACGTCTTGGATTATTGAAATTCTGCGCGGCCAACATCTGGAAACGGGAATCAACAGTCTTGTCTACGGATTCTGCAGCGGCATTACCTTCCATATTCGACTGTCCGAAGCACAGGTAGATATAGAAATTCGGATCCACGTCAGCCTTGGCACCGACAGCAAGGGTGGTGAGCAGCACCCCCATGATAAATAGCTTTTTCATTATTTTATTTCTTCGTCCTTACCGCATTGAGGAAGTTCACCATCTTCTGCAGGTTCTCCTCGGCGTACATACCCATACCATGTCCACCTTCCGGAACGAAGGTAGCTTCGGTCTTCACACCTGCTGCCTTCAGCAGCTCATAGAACTCCTTTCCTTGACAGCAAGGTACCACATTGTCCTTCTCACCATGGAAGATGATGATAGGCGGATTGTTCTTGTTTACATAGTTGGTAGCACTCAGACTGCGGTACTTGTCAGGTTCCTCAGCCAGTTTTGATCCCAACAGAACATCCTCAGGACTGTTAGCGCCCATACTCATTGATTCACCGCAATCCATATTGGTAAGGTCAACCGGTCCCGACCAGTCGCAAGCTGCATTCACCGTACTGGGTTGTCCTGTATAACGTCCTAATGATCCTTCGAGGTCGATGTCAACAGTACCCACCTTTGTCTGCTTTATGCCACTTGTCGTTGCTGCTGTGGAAGAGAGATGACCGCCGCTGCTGAATCCGCTGGTAGCAATGAACGAAGGATCGAAGTGATAGACAGCAGCCTCAGCACGTACGAAACGGATTACGGCACGGATATCATGAATCTGTGCGGGCCATTTGGCATCACTGCTGGAACGGTGGTTCGGGCATACCACTGCATAGCCAGCCTTGAGCAGTGCATTGACAATCGTACCTAAGTCGGCTGCCCCCTTACTGTTGTTGCTGAACCATGCACTACCATAAATGTGGATCACCACGGGATAGGATGCCTGCTTCTTCTTCGGAAGATAGATGTCACAGGTGTGATAGGCCTTACCATCACCTACATAGTTCACATCTTTCCACTCTTGAGAGGTTTCCAACTGTACTTGTTGCATCTGAAAGCCGCCAAAGCCTCCGAAGCCGCCACCAGGACGACCGCCACCCGGCTGCGCCTCCATTGCAAGGGCACAGCCTAAAAGCATTGCAGATAATAAGATCTTTTTCATTGTTTGTAATATTGATAATAATAAGTAATAAATTAGTTCTTACTTTCGAGTACTTGCGTAATCTCTTGCTCACGATGACAAATACGCACCTCCACCCCATATTTCTGATGGATATGCTCTGCCAGATGCTGGGCGCAATAGACAGAACGGTGTTGTCCACCCGTACAGCCGAACGAGAACATCAGTGAGGTGAAGCCACGCTGGATATACCGAGCCACATGATGATCAGCCAGCTTATATACACTATCGAGGAATGTAAGTATCTCCCCATCATCTTCCAGGAATCGTATCACGGGTTCATCCAGTCCTGTCAGCTTCTTATATGGCTCGTAACGACCAGGGTTGTGCGTACTTCTGCAGTCGAACACATACCCTCCGCCATTGCCGCTCTCATCTTCAGGAATGCCTTTGCGGTATGAGAAACTGAACACACGCACCACCAACGGACCTTTATTGTCATATTTCGAATAGGTGGCAGGACCGTCCATGGGATGTGCCTGATAGACATTACTCTCGGTGGTCTTATAGCCATCAGCCCTACTCAATGCCGGTTCCTCAATCAATGCGAACTGTGGCAGTTCCGTCAGTCGTTTCAGCATATCCATCAAATACGGATACTGATCACAGAGATGGGTTGTAAGCGGTGAAGGTTGTGTTCCCTGTCTGCTCACGCCCACCAGTTCTCTCAGGTTCTGTATTGCCGGTGGAATACTGTCAATGAAATGCTTCTTCCGTTCAAAGTATCCTCGGAAACCGTAAGCCCCAAGAACCTGAAGCGTACGGAAGAGGACGAAGAGAGATAGCTGATCAACAAAATGCCTTTTCGATGGAACCTCTACATAATTTCTCAACGACTGATAGTATTCATATATCAGTTCCCGGCGCAGTTTATTCGGATACTTGGCTGAAGCCTGCCACAGGAACGAAGCCAGATCATAGTAGAACGGACCCTTCCGTCCTCCCTGGAAATCAATGAAGTAAGGTTTCTGCGCCCCATCTTTATCTTCCACCAGCATCACATTCCTTGCCTGGAAATCGCGGTAGAGGAAACTCTCTCCCGGTTCCGAAGTAAGATCCTTGGCCAGCAGACGGAAGTTCGCTTCCAGTTTCAGTTCATGGAAATCGAGGTCGGTTGGCTTGAGAAAGCAGTATTTGAAATAGTTCAAATCGAACAACACACTCTCTGTATCAAACACCGGTTGCGGATAGCAGTTACTCCAATCAAGTCCTCTGGCTCCCCTCATCTGGATATTGGGAAGTTCCCGCACCACCTTCTTCAGCAGTTCCTTTTCCCGTTGGTTATATCTTCCTCCTGCTTCCCTGCCGCCTTTGACTGCTTCGAAGAGAGAGAGGTTACCCAAATCCTCCTGCAGGTATCTCAGTTCATCATCATCAACAGCCAGCACATTTGGCACGGGCAGCTGACGCTTTTTGAAGTGTTCGGCAAGATAGATAAACGCATGGTTCTCATCACGGCTCGTACCTACCACTCCTATTACCGTACCACCATCAGCATCACTCATGCGGTAATAGGCACGGTTACTCCCCGCCCCCATCAATTTCTCGGTGAGCAGTGGTTCTTGTCCTTTCCACCTTTTATATAACGCAACCAGTCTTTGCATTCAAGTATATCATTTACATTATCTTTGCAAAGGTAGTCATAATAAATGAAAGAACCAAAAAAAAATCGGATGTCATCCCGACACCCGATTTTCAAAAACAAACTACTTAAAAACTAATCTACTAAAACAAATCAAAAAATAATATCTTTTTTCGGCCTTCACCGATACTTTTTCAACTTTTCGGTACAAAATTAGCTACTTTTTCCCTAATTCACCAAAAATTACACATACTTTTTTTGCAAATGTTACAAGCGACAAGAAAAAAGAGACAAGTCGTAAAAACTTGTCTCTTTTTCTATTCTCGATGTATTCTTTTCAATCATTACATCATTCCACCCATACCTGGGGCTCCACCCATTGGCATAGCAGGATGCTCCTCGGGTTTGTCAACAATCAAGCACTCGGTTGTCAGGAACATGCCAGCGATAGATGCTGCATTCTCCAGAGCTACACGAGCCACCTTAGCGGGATCGATGACACCTGATTCACGCAGATCCTCATACTGATCGGTGCGGGCATTGTAACCGAAGTCACCCTTACCCTCGCTGACCTTCTGAACAACCACGGCACCCTCACCGCCACCATTGATGGCAATCTGACGCAGCGGTTCCTCGATGGCGCGCTCCACAATCTTGATACCTGTTTCCTCATCGGCGTTGTCACCCTTGAGTTTCTTCACGGCCTCGATGGCACGGATATATGTGGTACCGCCACCGGCAACCACACCCTCTTCGATAGCAGCACGGGTAGCGCAGAGAGCATCGTCAACGCGATCCTTCTTCTCCTTCATCTCTACCTCGCTGTTAGCACCAACGTAGAGCACTGCCACACCGCCGGCCAACTTAGCCAGACGCTCCTGCAGCTTCTCTTTGTCGTATGAGCTGGTGGTATTCTCAATCTCTTTCTTGATCTGTGCCACACGGTCGGCAATAGCCTCTTTCTGACCGGCACCGTTTACGATAGTGGTGTTATCCTTGGAGATGGTCACCTTGTCGCAAGTTCCCAGCATATCGAGGGTAGCCTGCTCCAGTTTCAGACCCTTTTCCTCGCTGATTACCAGACCGCCAGTGAGCACTGCGATATCCTCAAGCATGGCCTTACGGCGATCGCCGAAGCCAGGAGCCTTTACAGCACATACCTTCAAACCAGCACGCAGACGGTTTACTACCAAGGTGGTCAGTGCCTCTGAATCCACATCCTCGGCAATGATCAACAGCGGCATACCCTGCTCAGCAGCAGGCTGCAGCACGGGCATCAAGTCCTTCAGGTTCGAGATCTTCTTATCATAGATCAGGATACGCGGATGATCCATCACGCACTCCATCTTATCAGCATCAGTCATGAAGTAACCGCTCAGATAACCACGGTCGAACTGCATACCTTCCACCACACCGATATGGGTGTCACGACTCTTGCTCTCCTCGATGGTAATCACACCATCCTTGCTTACCTTACGGAAAGCTTCAGCGAGCAACTTACCAATCTCAGGATCGTTATTAGCAGATACAGTAGCTACCTGCTCAATCTTGTCATAGTTATCATCCACCTTCTCAGCACTTGAAGCGATATAGTCAACAACAGCCTTCACAGCCTTGTCGATACCGCGCTTCAGGTCCATGGGGTTTGCACCTGCAGTAACGTTCTTCAAACCTACATTAATAATACTCTGTGCAAGGATAGTAGCAGTAGTTGTACCATCACCAGCATCGTCACCAGTCTTTGAGGCTACGCTCTTCAGGAGCTGTGCGCCAGTATTCTCGAACTTATCCTCGAGCTCAATCTCTTTGGCCACGGTTACACCGTCCTTGGTAATCTGAGGAGCGCCGAACTTCTTCTCGATAATCACGTTGCGGCCCTTCGGACCCAATGTTACTTTCACTGCATTGGCCAGCTGATCTACACCATTCTTCAGGAGATCGCGGGCATCCATATTGAATCTAATATCTTTTGCCATGATACTAATTGTTTTTCGTTATTACGATATAACGGTATTTCGGTATAACGTTAATGATTATTTCTCAAGAACGGCGAGCACATCGCTCTGACGCATCATCAGGTACTTCTCACCGTCGAACTCCAGTTCTGTACCGGCATACTTGCCATACAATACCTCGTCGCCTGCTTTCAGGAACATTTCTTCATCTTTCGTACCTTTACCGGTAGCTACTACCTTGCCTCGCAAAGGTTTCTCCTTGGCTGTATCAGGAATGATGATACCGCCGATTTTCTCCTCAGCTGCTGCCGGGAGAATCAGAACTCTGTCTGCTAATGGTTGAATCTTCATAATGATATTTTTTAGTTGTGATTAAATTTCTACCCTCTATCAAGCAAACAGTGTGCCAAACTGTCACGCCACCCACTTTGTCACCACATGACTGAAAAAATGTCAGTCGGAAGAAAAAAACATGGAATAGTTGCCCATACACATTATTATTTGTATCTTTGCGCCAAATTTAATAATAATGACAAGACTACTTATTCAAACTACCATCCTACTATTGTTCAGCACAGCGACAACAGTATCTGCCCAAACTGTGGCAAAGACTACCTACGGACCCGTTCCCAATGAGAACCAGTTACGTTGGCAGGAGATGGAAATGTACGCTTTTATTCACTACTCGCTGAACACCTATACTGATCAGGAATGGGGATACGGTAATGAAGACCCGAATTTGTTCAATCCTTCCCATCTCGATTGTAGGCAGTGGGCACGAGTATGCAAGCAGGCAGGCATGAAGGGGATCATCTTTACCGCCAAGCATCATTGCGGTTTTTGTATGTGGCCATCAGCTTATACGGAATATTCCGTGAAGAACTCCCCTTGGAAGAATGGTAAGGGAGACGTAGTGAAAGAGTTGGCTGAAGCTTGTCGTGAGGAAGGATTGCAATTTGCCGTCTATCTATCGCCATGGGACAGGAACCATAAAGATTACGGCAAGCCTGAATATGTGACTTATTTCCGTAACCAACTCCGCGAGTTACTGACCAACTACGGCGACATCTTTGAGGTATGGTTCGACGGCGCAAATGGCGGTGATGGTTGGTATGGCGGGGCAAACGAAACACGTCGTATTGATGGAAAGACGTATTATGACTGGGCAGAGACTTTCCGTATGATTCGTGAGTTACAGCCCCAAGCCGTTATTTGGAATGATGGTGGCGACCGAGGCGACCTTCGCTGGGTGGGCACGGAAGCAGGTAATATTGGTGAGACCAATTGGAGTATGATGCCCGGCAAGGGCGACACCCCTTACCATATGCTGCACTACGGAGTGGAAGATGGTGACGTATGGTGCCCTGGTGAAACGAATACCAGTATTCGTCCCGGTTGGTTCTACCATGAAACCGAAAACGAACATGTGAAGAGTCTGTCGAAGCTCATGGACACCTATTATAAATCTGTAGGCCGAAACTCATGCCTGCTGCTTAACTTCCCCATAGCCCCCAATGGGCGCATCTATCCCACCGACAGTCTGCGAGGCATTGCCTTCAAGCAGATGATCGACGAGAGCTTTAGGGATAACTTAGTCTTACCCTCAGCCACTCCCCAAAGGGAGAAAGGGGTTGTTTGTTATACGCTGGACATTAAAGAGGGAGAATCCTTCAACCGCTTTGTGGCCGAAGAGGACATTCGTTATGGTCAGCGGGTGAAGAAGTTCTCCCTTGAAGCACTTGTTGATGGACAATGGCAGTCGTTGAAGGATGAACTGGTGGAGGATGGTGACGGTTTGACCACCATCGGTCATCGCCGTATCATCTGTTTCCCCACTGTCAAAGCCACAAAACTGCGGTTTACCATCACTGCTTCCAGGGCAGAGCCTGTCATCAAGAAACTCGGTGTATACCATGCTCCTGAACTTTCTCCTGATATTCCCAATAGCGGCGAGAAGAAATCATCAGGACTTCACTTCTTCTTTAGCAACCCCAAGCAAATGCTGATTGACTGGGACAAGGAGCAGATCATCACCTCGTTCCGCTATTTGCCTCCACAAGAGTCGAAAGATGGTACCATAACACACTATACCCTATGGGCATCGACCGACTGGGCAAACTGGACAAAGCTTGCCTCGGGTGAATTCTCGAACGTCGTGAACAACCCCATTTGGCAGACCATCAAGTTTTCTGCCACCAAAGCACGAATTCTCAAACTTGATGCCGACCATTTGAGTGAAGGTGAGAGAATGGCTTTTAGCGATATAGAAGTTGTAACAGAATAAGTAACTATGAAGAGATTCCTATTATTTGAATTGGTTGTGTGCTTAACATTGACAGGTTGGGCACAGGGATTCAAGAATCCTGTACTTCCTGGTTTTCATGCCGATCCCAGTGTATGTAGAGCCGGCGATGATTTCTACCTTGTAAACAGTACGTTCCAGTATTTTCCAGGTGTACCAGTATTTCATAGTATGGATTTGGTCAATTGGGAGCAGGTGGGCAACTGCTTAACTCGTCCTTCACAGGTTGACTTGAAAGACACAGATGGCAATAGTGGCATCTATGCGCCAACCATCCGTTATAATAACGGACGTTTCTATATGGTAACGACAGTATTCCCATCCCGACGACATTTCTATGTATGGACGGATGATCCAGCTGGTGAATGGTCGGAGCCTATCATGATAGACTTTGCCATCGGCAGTTGTGACCCTACACTCTACTTTGAGGATGGCAAGTGTTTTTTCCTTTGGAAGGAAGGTGACATCAAAATATGCGAAATTGACGTAGAAACTGGTAGACAGTTAGGGGAGATACATCATTTAGGCGTAGGTCTTGGCGGGCGTTATCCTGAAGGACCGCACATCTACAAAAAGGATGGTTATTATTATCTGTTGCTGGCAGAAGGCGGTACGGAGCATGGGCATCATGTGAACATTCTGCGCAGTAAAAACCTATTTGGTCCCTACGAGCCGAATCCAGCCAATCCCATTCTCTCGCACTTTAACATGAAGATGCAGAATAGTCAGATACAAGGTCTTGGACACGCCGACCTCGTTCAGGCACCCGACTCCACATGGTGGATGATTTGTTTGGGTTATCGAACCAGCGGCTATCTGCAACACGTAATGGGGCGCGAGACCATGCTGGCACCAGTAACGTGGGGGGAAGGCGATTGGCCTATAGTGAATGAAGACGGAACGTTGCAAACAGACATGAAATGTCAGACATTGCCGTTAGTTCCCATGCCAAAAGATCCCATAAAGGAAGAGTTTGATTATATCAAACGTAATGCGCCCAAAGACAGTTTTCATTCGCTGGGATTGCCAATGGGTTGGATGAGCTTATGTAATCCTGACTATACCCGTTATTCTCTTACTGATCGCAAGGGCTATTTACGCCTACGTCCCACCACGACCGACCTCAGTAAGACAGCATCTCCCACGTTTGTTGCCCGTCGACAGACGGAGTTGGTTTTTTCGTCTACCGCCCTGTTCGATCTAACCCACCTATCAGAGAGTATGCAAACTGGCATCACGGCCTACGCAGCACCCCTGAATCATTATGATGTGGTGGCAGAAAAGCGAAACGGACAAATCTATATTAAATCGAATGTACGGTTAGGACAAACTAACCATAACGAGAAGGAATTCGCACTCAACGGCACTCATGCCTGGTTGCGTATCACCTCTGACAAGGATTTCTACTATATGTTGGCATCTTCCGACGGTATCAATTTCGTAGAACTGGCCAAGATGGAATACCGTTTCCTTAGTACAGAAACAATCGGCGGTTTTACAGGTGTGATGCTTGGACTCTTTGCACAATGCAGCCATGCCAACGACAAAGGTTATGTAGACATCGATTGGTTTGAGTATCAATAAATTTATATAATCCAGATACAAATGAAAAGACTGGCATTGTTTATTACTGCAGTAAGCATCTCAACTTGCTTGAATGCACAAACGCCTCACGACTGGGAGAACCCCGCTGTGCTAAGTATCAACAAACTGCCCTATCATGCCACACTACAACTGCCTTCAAAAGAAAAGGAGTGCAAGGAGATTGTGAGTCTTGATGGACAGTGGCTGTTCCATTGGAGTAGAAATCCGGAAGAACGACCAACCGACTTCTACAAAGAAGATTATGATATAAGCAGTTGGGGGAAGATTACCGTCCCAGGCAACTGGCAGACACAAGGCTACGGAACCCCCATCTACTCCAATATCGGATACCCTTTCAAGCGTAACCGACCCAGCGTTACCAGTGAGCCACCTAAAGACTGGACGGCATATGAGAACCGCAACCCTGTGGGCTCGTATGTCACCTTCTTCGAGGTAACCAGCGAAATGCTCAATCAGAACCTGATACTCCATTTCGGTGGTGTCCATTCGGCTATGTACGTCTGGGTGAACGGAAAGAAGGTTGGCTACAGTCAGAATTCCATGTCGCCAGCTGAGTTTGATGTGACAGGTTATCTTCGCAAAGGGAAGAACAAGCTTGCTGTAGAGGTGTATAGATGGTGCGACGGCAGTTATCTTGAAGATCAGGACATGTGGCGTCTCAGTGGTATCTTCCGCAGTGTACAGCTGTGGGTACGTCCACTTGTACATATCAGCGACTACCATGTAACGGCAGTACCATCGCTTACAGAGAATAAGGCCATTGTACAGGCCGACATCAGTCTGTGCAACGTGGGCAGGAACACCGTGAATAACCTGGTGGCAGTATGGAAGATCGACGGAAAAGAGGTCGTGGTTAGCTTGAAACGTCTGTCAGCCAGAGACACTACGACCGTTTCTCTGGAATACACCCTTAACAATCCATTGTTATGGTCGGCCGAGAAACCGCATCTCTATCCTTTCAGCGTGGAACTGCAAGACCAGGATGGTCATGTCATTGAGCATTTCGACTATCACCTAGGGGTGAAGAAGGTGGAAATCATCGGTGAAGTATTCAAGATCAACGGTAAGAACGTGAAGTTGCGGGGTGTGAACCGTCATGACCACCATCCGTTGACCGGTCGTTATGTGGATGATGCCACTTACGAGCAGGATATCCGTTTGATGAAACAAGCCAACATCAATTTCCTTCGCACTTCGCACTATCCCGACCGCGAGTACCTCTACGAACTTTGTGATAAATGGGGTATCTATGTGATGGATGAGGCCAACCACGAAACCCACGGCTACGGCTATGCCAATAAGGTGATGGGCGAGGACCTCTCCTTCCAGCAGGCACATGTTGACAGGGCCGAATCACTGGTTAAACGCGACTTCAACCACCCTTGCATCATCCTCTGGAGCTTGGGCAACGAAGGAGGTGTTGGTCCGAACATCGAGGCCATGTATAATAAGGTACGCGAATTGGATACCACCCGACCACCGTTCTATGATAGCGACCGCCGCTATTCTGCCATCTGGGACGACAGCTATCTCTATCCCGACGATCTGAAGAAGAATGCTCAGCAGGTAACCGACAAACCCTTTATGATGCGCGAATATGCTCATGCCATGGGCAACTCTGTAGGCAACCTGCAAGAGTATTGGGACGTGATCTATGCCGATAGCAGCATCGTTGGTGCTGCCATCTGGGACTGGGTGGACCAGGGACTGGAGCGCGATGGTTATTATGCCTACGGTGGTGACTTCGGCGACAAGCCCAACGATGGAGAGTTCTGTCTCAACGGTATCATTGCTCCCGACCGCAAGCCGCATCCGCACTACTACGAGGTGCAGCATGTTTATCAGCCCATCCAGTTCGTGCAAGAGGGCGATTCAACGATTCGCATCATCAACCGCGACTACTTTACCAACATCGATGAATACGAGTACTACTGTGAGGTATTCCACAATGGTGAACTGGTATCAGGTGAACTCGCCAGGATAAAGGATGACAGGTTCGAGATTCCTTATCCCTATTACCCTTATGATGATCCTGAACTGATTCTGAATGTGTCAGCCCGACTGCGGCATGATACTCCTTGGGCAGAAGAAGGATTTGTGGTAGCTCGCGAGCAGTTTGTACTAAAACCAGAAACATTCTGGCCAGCCTTCGGAGGTAAGTCGGCTGTGATGATGCGGCTCGACAACGACATCAATGTAACCACCAAAGATGCTATCATCCTCTTCAATGGCACAGGAGCCATGAGCAGTCTGGTAGTAAAAGGAAAGCAACTGCTTGAGGCGCCCCTTGAACCTTATTTCTGGAAGCCCGAGAACGACAATCAACATGCTGCGCACTTTGCCGAGCGTACTGCCATATGGAAAGATGCTACAGAGAAACGGGTGGTGAAGAGTATCCGTACCGAGGAGAAGAAGGATGTCGTGAAGATTATCTATGAGATGTCGTTGCCCACGGTTGCTGCCGACCTCACCCTCACCTACTCCATCACCAACGACACACAGATCAAGGTGGAAATGGATTATAAGCCTACTGCTAACAACCTGCCCGTAATGCCGAAATTCGGTATGCGCATGCGAATTCCCGCTGATTACACACAGATACGTTACTACGGAAGAGGACCGTGGGAGAACTATCCCGACCGTAAGCGTTCAGCATTCCTCGGGATTTACGAGATGCCCCTCAATGAGTACGAAACAGAGTATATCCATCCGCAGGACAATGGTAACCGATGTGATATCCGATGGTTTGAGATTTCATCGGCTGGGAAAGATAATCAACTCCGCATCGACGGTAACCAACCACTCTGTATTCGTGCATGGGACTATGGTGAGGAGGATCTTGAAGGTGTGCGCCATCCCAACGACATCAAACGTGGCCGTTTTGTCAACCTGAACATCGATGCAAACATCCATGGAGTGGGTGGTACAGATACATGGGGAAAGCGCACCCTTCCCCAATATACCATTGATGGAAACAAACCGCACCACTATAGTTTTGTGCTATCAGTAAAGAATTGAACAGCCCATTCAAGGAAGAGCATTCTGCCCATTAACCCCATTAAGCCTATTAAGCCTATTAAGCCCATCAACCCCATCAACCCCATCAACTAAAAAGGAAGCAGGGAATACCCTGCTTCCTTTTTGAGCCTCTTGTCGGATTCGAACCAACGACCCCGAGATTACAAATCACGTGCTCTGGCCAACTGAGCTAAAGAGGCGGGTGGGCAAGCTACCCGTATCGCGCCGCTACAACCAACTACCTTTGCTACGTTCCCGTCCTGGAGGATTCGAAGGGAGCTGGCCGTACGGGACTTACCCATATTCGTTTTTTGCGCCGCAAAGGTAATACAATAATATTAGAACGAAGAAGGAAAGGGGAAAGAATTAAAATATATTAACGATATGTCATTCCAATTCTTCCCTCTTCCGTTATTATTTCAGCGCATCACTTCAAGATGGTTTTTCTTCCATTATGGATATAGATACCCTTCTTGGTGGACTTCACCTGCTGTCCTTGCAGGTTATAATATGGGGAATCCTTGGTTGCTTCAGCTTGTGCATTGTCAATGACAGTAGTAATGCCTACGCTCCCACCTTGATAGTCTTGCCAACCCTTACTCGTATTGGCTTTCACTTTCCAGTTCTTGGCGTTGGCTGCGGCTACTTGCGCCTTGGAGAACTCGTTCTGCTCTTCATCTTGGACAAAATTAGCCGCCCATATCGTACCAGGACTAGAAGCTGGGCGTGTTGGCAGACTGGCGATGAACTCATCCACAGCATCACCTTTCAGCTTGTTGCAGCTCACATCGATTTTCCCTATCTGTCCGTCATTCGCCACAATCAGCGATTCCAACATATAATTGTAGCTCAGGTCTAAAATCTGCAGTTTCTTGTTCGCAGAAGCATCCAAAGACTTAATGCGGTTGCCTGACGCTGCTATCTCTGTCAGCTCTTTGAAGTATTCGATGCCCTTCATCGATGACATCTCTTCCGTATCAACAAGAGAAACCTCTTCGATGTTCGACTCCAAATCGTCGATGTCCAGTCTTGGACCGAAGTCTTGATCATAATAATTCTCATAGAGATATTCGCGGAAAATGGGATCGGGGAAGTTCACCTCATCCAGGAGTACATAGCCATCGCTACCATTCCACACATATTTTATTCCGTTCCACACATATTCATACGTCCACCAACCTTTTTCGCGTGCTGCCCGCTCTTGAGCAGGTGTCAACTCGTTACCATCTGTCTGCGAATACTCCGTGTTTAAATAGACATAGAACTTTCCCTTATCATCTGATGAGCGCTCAGGCAACTGTTCGATGATATCATCCATCCTTGCACCGCGGATCTTGTTCATCTCGCATGACAAAGATTTCAGTTTGTCGCCTTCGGGGAGAAAGATGTATGTGAGGTTATTACCTGAGCAGTCGATATTCACCAGTTCCGTATTGTCTGACAGATCCAATGAAGTAAGGTTATTACTGCTCACATTAAGATATTCCAGTTCTGAGAAATTGTCAATACCCGTCAAATCACTGATATCAGCGTCTCCGAAGTCCAGGTCAATGATATCATAAATCTCCAATATAGAGAACTTTTTGTCCTTGTTATAATAATCCTCCTCCAAATCCAGCAGCCTACTACGGAAATTATTATCGGGGAAAATATTGCTATCGATGGTAACGTACTTCGGTGATGACAGGTATCCTGGATTATTGGGACCGCCATCGATATGAGCATTGGCGGCATTAGTCCTATTTTTATCATATACTGTACCCGCCTCACCGACGAGGTTAAAACAATTAGCGAAGACATTAGCTACTTTATTATTCTTCACACTCTTCGTACTCCAGCCTGTGCCACATATAATCTTCTCCAATTTTGTACAACCTGAGAACATCCTTACCATGTCCTCTACCTCGCCTGTATCCCAGCCACTTAGGTCGAGAACTTTCAGATTGGCGCAACCTAAGAACATACCATTTGTATCCTTAGCATGGGAGGCATTCCAAGTGCTAACATTCAGATAGGTCAAATTATAACAATTGTTGAACATTTCCTGAAAATCAAGACCAGCACTGAGGTTCCATTTGCTCAAGTCGAGTCTTTTCAGCTTCGTACAATTTTTAAACATGAATGATAATTGCCTAACTTTGCTCGTATTCCAGTTGCTCAAGTTTATGTATTCAAGACTCTTGCATCCATCAAACATTCTGATCATGTTCGTAACTTCGGCCGTGGACAGATACTGCGGTCCAACAACCTCCGTGAGGTTACTCAGACCTGCAAACCACCAACGAGTATCAGTTGGTTCCCAATCAGAGAAAGAAGGCTGAAAAACCACTTTTGTGATATTTTCCTTAACGTTTGCCCAAGGAATATCTGTATCTGCATTGAAAGATGTTTGCATATTATACACCGTTCCTGTACTTGCACGAGAACTCTTGTAATTATCGTAATAGAACGTCAGTGTTCCATCTTTCAGAACAGCGTATGGCTCTGCTGCCATCACCTTCATGCTCGATACCATGGCAACGAGAAACAATACCATGAGTAAAAGTCTTCTTTTCATGCGGTTGAAATTTTATGTTGATAATCATGGCTGCAAAGATACGAATAAGTGAGCGAAAATCCAAATTTTGGAGCAACAATGAATCATTCAACTTCTGCCAGGGTAAGACAATGGTTTATGGCACACCCAACGCAAACTATGGCACTTCTCGATGCAAACTATGGCACTTTCCGACACAAACTATGGCACTTTATATGATACTTACGTTAACTTTGTTTTCCTCTGTCACGACTTAGCCATTCAAGCACGCTTGATGGCATTCGCTGCTCCATCGGTTCGAAAAACTCAAATAAATTTGGCTTTTCGCTCACTTATTCGTACCTTTGCACCCAATATGACATCACATCAAGACATAGAGCAGATGCAGGCATTCTCCCGAGTGGACGGAGTATGGGTGGCCATTTTCTGGGCAGCCAGTTTTGCCTGTTTCGTGGGTAGCTTCACCTATCCTGCGCTGGCCACATCGGTACTGCTCATAGGGGCCGTATCGGTGGTGTTCGCTGCTATGAGAGTACGTCGTTACCGCGATGACGTGCGTGATGGAGTGCTATCGTTCCGACGGGGATTCCTCTACAGCATGCTTATCTATCTGCATGCCGCCCTGCTGTTCGCCATGGTGCAGTATGTGTATTTCCGTTTCCTCGACAACGGATTCATCGCCAACTACCGCGATTTGGTGAGCACAGACGACTTCAAGCAGATGGCACAAGGGTTCGGACTGTCGGAAGTTGATTGGAAGGTGGTGCTGGAGAATCTGGCGAGTCTGCGCCCTATCGACCTGGCCCTTCAGTTCTTCACCACGAACGTGTTCATGGGTTTCTTCATCAGTGTGCCCGTTGCACTGATCATGATGCGAAGTCCCCAAAATAACAGAAAAACAAAATCCTAATGATCATGGATATATCAGTAGTCATACCTTTATACAATGAAGACGAGTCTATCCCCGAACTGTATTCGTGGATAGAACGCGTGATGAAAGAGAACGGCTATTCGTTCGAGGTGATCTTCGTGAACGACGGTTCCACCGACAACTCCTGGACGGTTATCAATCATCTGAGCGAGGAACATACGAACGTGAAAGGCATCAAGTTCCGTAGGAACTATGGAAAGAGCCCTGCTCTGTATTGCGGATTCAAGGAGGCGCAGGGCGACGTGGTGATTACTATGGATGCAGATCTGCAGGACTCGCCCGATGAGATTCCCGGTTTGTACGACATGATTATAAACGGTGGCTACGACCTCGTTTCGGGTTATAAGCAGAAACGGTACGACCCGCTTTCAAAGACCATTCCCACCAAGCTTTTCAATGCCACAGCAAGAAAGGTGAGCGGGATCAAGAACCTGCACGACTTCAACTGCGGACTGAAGGCTTACCGCAAGGACGTGGTGAAGAATATCGAGGTGTATGGCGAGATGCACCGCTTTATCCCCTATCTGGCCAAGAATGCAGGATTCGACAAGATCGGCGAGAAGGTGGTACACCACCAGGCGAGGAAATACGGGAAGTCGAAGTTCATGGGACTGAACCGCTTCGTGAACGGCTACCTCGACCTGATGACTTTGTGGTTCCTGAGCACCTTCGGTAGAAAACCGATGCACGTGTTCGGTTTCTTAGGTACCATCATGTTCTTCATCGGTTTCCTCGCTGCAGCATGGATAGGTATCGACAAGCTATGGGCATTAGCGCATCACATCCCTCAACGACTGGTAACCGACTCACCCTATTTCTATATCTCGCTCACCATGATGATCATAGGTACACAGTTGTTCCTCGCCGGGTTCGTAGGCGACCTGATCAGTCGGAACTCCCAAGGAAGGAACGACTACCAGATAGAGAAAACGGTGAACTTGTAAGCCTTTGGCTTCGAGGAGTGTGGAGTGAGAAATGATTTCAAGAAATGGAATAATCAATGAAAATAAAGACCATATCATATATTAAAGAGAAGGTGGTAGGAAACATATCTCCCTCCACACTCCTCCCTCCTCACTCTACGAAATTTCTTTGGGGGGGAATTTGCCTCCTTCTATTCCTCTCCTGCTCCTCCATCGACTGTCCGATGAACAATACCGTGTCCACGAAATACGCACTGTATAAGAGTGACGGGACAGCAGATACGCTGAGGGATACATTGACTGTGATTACCCTACAGCGGATAGCTGATCATGATCCTGTAGCACTGAACCGATCGGTAAACACCACAACGATGGATATTCCCATCAGTTACCAAAGCGACGAGGATGTGCTCTATTTCGTACGTTCGTTCCCCTACCTGTATGAGACAACAGTCATCAACGAGGAAGGAATAGAAGTGGATACGATCCTGAAATTGGCCGCCTATGTCACCGATACCGTTACTGTTGTGAAGACCAACAGAAAGCATTTCGAGTCAATCGACTGCACCCCCTCGTTCTTCCACACCATCCGTAACGTTACATATACCCGAAACGCTATCGACTCCATTGTGATCAATAACCCAGAAGTGAACTATGATCCGACGAAAGAACATTTCCGCGTGTATTTTAAGTCTCGTGATTAGTCTGCTAATCATCGGGACCACCACCGCATCGGCCCAATACCGAAAAAAGAAGCCGCAGACCATTGTACCTGATACGGTACCGCTGTTCAACGGTTTCCAGGTGTCGGCCGACCTGCTGGGAGCGGCTATGATGCATCTGGGTAGCTACGGACAGTATGAAGGGGCATTGCGACTGAATCTGCGCGACCGCTACTTCCCTATTGTGGAACTGGGATATGGAAAGGCTGACCATACCGACGATGGTACGCAGTTGAACTACAAGACCAAGGCACCTTACGGACGTGTAGGTGTTGACCTGAACCTGATGAAGGACAAGCATGATGCCTACCGCCTGCTGGCAGGTGTCCGCTATGGTTTCACCTCTTTTAAATACGACGTGTTTCATCCTTCCATGGAGGATCCCGTGTGGGGTGACCCTGTGGAGTTCCGTGCCGAAGGGGTGCAGGCCAAGTATCACTGGATGGAGGTGGTATTCAGCGTAGATGCAACCATCTGGGGACCACTTCATCTGGGATGGAGCGTACGATACCGTAACCGTCTGTCGCACAATGCGGGGGAACTCGATAATGTATGGTACGTACCTGGCTATGGAAAATCGGGGAAATCGGTTCTTGGTGGAACCTTCAATGTGATTATCGATATCTAACATAACATGAGCAAAAAAAACCTATTACGACTAGCCTTTCTGCTGTTCTTGATTATCGGTACGATACTCATCATCCGACAGCAGCACGAAATGCCTTATCAGCATAACTCCGGATTGGTATTCGGTACTGTGTATAACATTACTTATCAGCACGACCGCGACCTGCAGAAAGAGATCGAGGCAGAGCTGATGAAGGTGGACAACTCCCTTTCACCTTTCAACGAGCAATCGGTTATCACCAAGGTGAACCGCAATGAACCCGTTGAACTCAACAAAATGTTTCTCGATGTGTTCACACTGGCAGAGAAGATCTCACAGGAAACCGACGGTGCCTTCGATGTCACGGTGGCTCCGCTGGTGAATGCGTGGGGCTTCGGTTTCAAACAAGGAATATCGCCTACCGAGCAAACCATCGACAGTCTGCGCCAGGTCGTGGGATTCCAGAAGGTTTCTCTTACTGCTGATTCAAAGACGGTAAAGAAGCAGGACCCGAGAATCATGCTCGACTGCTCGGCCATCGCCAAGGGTTATGGCTGCGACGTGGTGGCTGAACTGCTCAAGAACAACGGCATCCAGAACTTCATGGTAGAGATTGGGGGCGAGGTAGTGACCAAGGGCGTCAGCGACAAAAGGGTGCCCTGGCGCATTGGGGTGACCAAGCCCACCGATGATACCATCAGCGTGAATAATGAGCTGCAGACCATTCTGAATGTCACGAACAAAGCCATGGCCACAAGCGGTAACTATCGCAATTTCTATTACAAGGGCGGAAAGAAATATGCCCACACCATTGACCCCAAGACAGGCTATCCTGTACAGCACAACATACTCTCTGCCACGGTGTTGGCCGACAACTGTGCCACAGCTGATGCCTATGCCACCTCGTTCATGGTACTGGGCATGGAGGGCACTCGTCGCATCCTCGACAAACATCCTGAACTGATGGCCTACCTGATCTATACCGATGATAAGGGAAACTATTCTGTGTGGTATTCACCGAGTATGGAAGACAAGATAGTTGACAATTGAGAGTTGATAGTTGACAGTTGATAGTTGACAATTGGGATGCAGATATTAGAGAAACTATTGATGTTGCCGCTGTTTCAGGGTATGAGCAGCAGCGAGATAACCAGCGTGGCGGGCAAGACGAAGTTTGCTTTCCACCGCGTGGCAAAGGGAAAGAAGGTAGTGAGCGAGGGCGATCCGTGCCAGAACCTCTTCTTCCTGCTCGAAGGCAGTCTGCAGGTAACCAGTAGGGCGGATGACAATAGTTACTCGATGGTGGAAGAACTGGCTGCCCCTGACGTGATTCAGCCCGAGAGAATCTTCGGAATGACCCAGCGATACAGCAAGACCTTCGTTGCACTCACGGAATGCCGACTGGTAAGCGTCAGTAAGGCAGAGATGCTACGCCTGTCGGAGGAGCATATGATCTTCCAGCTGAACCTGCTCAACATCATCAGTACACAGAGTCAGCGCATCACCCATCAGCCCTGGCGAGTCCATCCCCAAGGAATCAGAAACAAGATCATCCGCTTCGTGGAGACGCATAGCATGCGACCCGCTGGAGAGAAAACACTAAATATCAAGATGGAAACTCTTGCAACACTCATCGCGGAAAGTCGACTGAATGTCTCCAGGGAACTCAATGCCATGCAACAAGAAGAACTCATCAGTATTACACGCGGCATCATTCGCGTTCCGGCATTGGAAAAGTTGCTTTCTCTGTAATTTTAGTTAAAAATCCTGCTATTATAAATAGGTATTTAATAATTTGGTGTATCTTTGCAGTTTGAATATTGTAGGAATGAAAATATGGCAGAGGAAGCTAAGAGAATAAACCCTTTTTTTGAAGATTACAAGACACCGCACGACACGGTGCCCTTCGACCGTATCCGTCTCTCCGACTTCGAAGAGGCATTCATGGAGGGTATCAGGCGTGATAATGAGCAGATAGAGAAAACCATCAATAATCCCGAAAAACCCACCTTCGACAATACCATCATCAATACAGAAGAAGACAAGGACGGCTACTACGACCTGTTAGGACGGGTGAGTACCGTGTTCTTCAACCTGATGAGTGCTGAGACGAACGATGAGATGGATGCACTGGCACAGAAGATACAACCCATTCTGACACAGCATGCCAACGATATACGACTGAACAGGAAACTGTTTGAACGCATTCAGTATGTACATCGTCATCACCGTAAGCTCACACCCGAGGAGAAGATGTTGCTCGACAACTGCTACGATGGCTTTGTGAGAAGCGGTGCCCTGCTCGATGAGGAGGGAAAGGAGAAACTGCGTAAGCTCACCGAAGAGGCTTCGATGCTCTCGTTGCAGTTCTCACAGAACCTGCTGAAAGAGAACAAGGCATTCATCCTGCATATCACTGATGAGAAACAGTTGGACGGTCTGCCGGAAACAGCTCGTGAGGCAGCAGCCCTGACAGCTAAGGAGAGAGAAATGGATGGATGGGTATTTACCCTCGATGCCCCCAGCTATAGTCCGTTCATGACCTACAGCACGCAGCGTGATCTCCGCGAGAAGATGTACATGGCCAGGAATTCGGTATGTATTCACGACAATGCCGAGAACAATCTCGAGATCTGTAAGCGTATCGTCAATCTGCGGCGCGAAGTGGCTCAGCTGTTGGGTTTCCGTACCTATGCCGACTATGTGCTGAAACATCGCATGGCCAGTAAGGTGAAGAATGTGTACCGACTGCTTGACGACTTGATCGATGCCTATAAGCCGACGGCCAAGAAGGAATATGCTGAAATCGAGAAGATTGCCCAGAAGAGCGAAGGGAAGGACTTTAAGATGGAGCCATGGGATCAGGGGTTCTACTCTCATCAGCTGCAACTGAAGAAGTACAACCTCGATGCAGAGATGCTACGACCGTATTTCGAACTGTCGAAGGTCATTGACGGTGTGTTCGGATTGGCCAACAAGCTCTATGGCATTACGTTCAAGGAGAACAAGGAGATTCCCGTATATCATCCCGACGTAAAGGCCTACGAGGTGTTCGACAAAGACGGCTCGTACCTGGCAGTGTTCTATGCCGACTTCCACCCTCGCAAGGGTAAGCAGGGCGGCGCTTGGATGACCGAATACCAAGGTCAGTTTATCGACCGCAAAGGAGAGAACGTTCGTCCGCATGTGAGCGTGGTGATGAACCTCACCAAGCCAACGGAGGAGAAACCTGCCCTGCTGACATTAGGAGAGGTGGAGACATTCCTGCATGAGTTCGGACACTCCCTGCATGGTATGTTTGCCAACTCACGCTTCGAGAGTCTGAGCGGCACGAATGTGTGGTGGGACTTCGTGGAACTGCCCTCGCAGTTCATGGAGAACTACGCTGTGGAAAAGGAGTTCCTCAGAACATTCGCCTTCCATTATCAGACCGGCGAGCCCATTCCCGACGACCTGATCAAGAGGATTGTCAAGAGCAGGAACTTTATGGCGGCTACCGCCTGTCTCAGACAGGTGAGCTTCGGACTGCTCGACATGGCCTACTATACCCAGAAGGAGGCGTTCACTGAAGATATCATCCCCTTCGAGAAGAAAGCATGGGCAAAGGCGAAGATCACCCGGAAGAAACCCAGACTGGATACTTGCATGACTGTACAGTTCTCGCATATCATGGCGGGAGGCTATGCTGCCGGCTACTATAGCTATAAGTGGGCAGAGGTACTGGATGCTGATGCCTTCAGCGTGTTCAAGAAAGAGGGTATCTTCAACCAGAAGACCGCCCAGCGGTTCCGCGACGAGATACTGAGCAAGGGCGGCACTGAACATCCCATGACGCTCTATAAGCGGTTCCGAGGACAGGAGCCTACAATTGATGCCCTGTTGAAGAGGAACGGAATCAAGCGAGAAGAGACAAGTGATAAGTGACAAGTGATAAGTGTGAGATGACAGAGAAACAAAGGAAACTGGATCTGCGCTATCTGCGCATGGCAAGGATATGGGCTGAGAACAGCTACTGTCAACGCCGTCAGGTGGGAGCCCTGGTGGTGAAGGACAAGATGATCATCAGCGACGGCTATAACGGAACGCCCAGCGGATTCGAGAATGTCTGCGAGGATGAGAACAATGTCACGAAGCCCTATGTGCTGCATGCCGAGGCAAATGCCATCACCAAGCTGGCCCGCAGCTCGAACAACAGCGACGGTTCCACGCTCTATGTCACGGCCTCACCCTGCATTGAATGTGCCAAGCTCATCATTCAGGCTGGCATCAAACGGGTGGTATATGGTGAACAGTATCGGTTGGAAGACGGCATCAATCTCTTGAAACGTGCCGGCATCGAGGTGCAATACCTAAACCCCGACGACCAATAAAAAGCATCACCACCCCCCATTTACCCCATAAACCCCATTAAGCCCATTAAGCCCATAGTATTACCATATGAAACAAAGCAAGAAATACCGCTATATGCCCCTGTTGATGGCCCTCTGCATCGTCATCGGCGTAGTGATTGGCACCTTTTTCGCCAACCACTTCTCCAGTCAGCGACTGAACATCATCAACAGCGGAAGCAACCGACTGAACAACCTGTTGCATATCATCGACGACCAATATGTGGATAAGGTGAACCTGGATTCACTGGTGGAAAAGGCTATCCCGCAGATCTTGGGCGACCTTGATCCGCACTCTGTCTATATCAGTGCGAAGGATGTGCAAACCGCCACTGACGACCTGAAAGGTTCGTTCTCTGGGGTGGGTATAGAATTCGTCATCCGCGAAGACACCATTCATGTGCAGGGAGTGATCAAGAATGGTCCTGCTGAAAGGGCGGGCTTGCTGGCAGGAGATAAGATCGTGACTGTTGACGACAAGCCGTTTGTGGGTAAGACCGTTACGAACGAAGAGGCGCAGCATCGTCTGAAAGGTCCGAAGGACACGAAGGTGAAGATCGGTGTTCTGCGTTATGGGGAGAAGAAGATACAGCAGTATGTGGTGACTCGTGGCGAGATTCCCACCAAGAGTGTCACCGCCACCTATATGCTTGATGATGACACGGGCTATATCCGCATCAAGAACTTCGGTGAGAACACATACCCCGAGATGCTGATTGCTTTGGCCAAGCTGTCACAGGAGAACTTCAACAACCTGATTATCGACCTGCGTGACAATACCGGCGGCTACCTGCAGTCGGCAGTGCAGATCATCAATGAGTTCCTGCCGAACAACAAACTGATTGTCTATACACAGGGAAGGAAATCTCCACGCCAGGAATACAAGAGTAACGGTAAGGGCAGCTACCAGAAGATTCCACTCATCGTACTGATCAACGAGAGCAGCGCCTCGGCTTCGGAAATCTTTGCCGGAGCCATGCAGGACAACGACCGCGCCACGATTATCGGTCGCCGCTCGTTTGGTAAAGGACTGGTACAGCAGCAGATCGGGTTCCCCGACGGATCGATGATCCGACTCACCGTCGCCCGCTACTACACGCCGTCAGGACGTTGCATCCAGAAACCGTACTCGCCAGGCGACAAGAACTACGAGGAGGATTTGCTGGAACGCTACGAACACGGCGAGTTCTTCAGTCAGGACAGCATCAAGCACACCGGACCGGCCTACCACACCAGTATCGGTCGTGAGGTGTTCGGCGGCGGTGGTATCACCCCGGATATCTTTGTTCCCGAGGACACCCTTGGCATTACGTCATACTACAAGCAGGCCAGCATGAGCGGACTGATTCTACAGTTTGCGTTCACCTACACGGATGAGAACCGACTGAAACTGAATAACTTCACCGAGATGATGGCCTTGTCAGACTATCTGGTCAAGCAGAACACAGTGGATAAGTTCGCTACGTATGCTGATAACCGCGGACTGAAACGGCGGAACCTGATGATACAGAAGAGTCATCACCTCCTGCAGCGGTATATTAACAGTAGGATCATCTATAACATCATGGACGAGGACGCATGGGTGCAGTACCTGAATCTCGACGATCCCGTGATTCGTGCGGCTCAGAAGGTGTTCAAGGACAAGACTGCGTTCCCGCAGAAAACCGACGTACAAGAGAAGAAAGACCAGAAGGTGGCTCGCTCTCATCCTGATGCATTCTTTAACAAGGAGATCGGAAAGAGTTACAATATCGTAGTCCGCTGTTAACCATGGACAAGAAAGACCTCAGGCAGTTTATCCGCATGCAGAAAGGACAGTTCAGTACTGCCCAGTTGGAGGCGTTCTCCCTTCCCATCATCAAGCGTCTGCTTGTCCACCCCAGAATCAAACAGGCGCAGGTCATCCTGATGTACTATTCGCTGGATGATGAGGTGAACACCCATGAGGTGATCAACGAACTGGCGGCACAAGGAAAAACGGTTCTTCTGCCTGCCGTGGTTGACGACACGCGGATGGAACTGCGGGAGTACCATGGAAAGCAGGACCTGGAGAGTGGTTTCTTCCATCTCATGGAGCCAGTGGGAAAGGTGTTCACACAGTATGATAATATTGATGTGGCCGTCGTACCGGGTATGGCTTTCGATTCACGTCATAACCGGTTGGGACGCGGTAAAGGCTACTACGACCGTTTCCTGTCGCAGATTCCCACTGTCTATAAGATAGGTATTTGTTTCGATTTCCAAAAGCTACCGGGCATTCCCGCTGAGGAAAACGACATAAAGATGGATGAGGTGCTTTAATAGAACCGGATATCAATGATGATTTTCGCTCCCACCTCTTGATTCAGACGGTTCACCAATTCCGTACGCATCATGGAGAGATCAGCGCGAAGGGCAGGACGGGAGAGTTTGACAAAGAGCACCTGATTACGGATATATTTCTCCTCCGTATAGCGTTCGATGGTCTTGCCTGCCACCTTCCCCCAGCTATCTATCAACCGGCGCTGCAGCAACGGCGTTTCCAAACCGTTCTGACGAAGGAAGGCATTCACCAGTTCGGATACATCATGAATGTCACGCCTAAACATCCGAACCTCCTTTCTCCCCCCGTACCGTAACCTCACCATCGTGTACAGAGAACAGCTGATAGTCGAAACTATTGGCTTGCAGAATCTTATCCAGATGCTCGCGGTTGGTATCGGTAATAAATATCTGACCGTATTCCTTGCTGGCCACCAGACTGACGATTCGTTCCACGCGATGCGCATCCAGTTTGTCGAAGATATCATCCAAGAGCAGTAAGGGAGTAGTCTGACTGCAGGTACGTTTCAGGAAGCTGAACTGCGCCAGCTTCATGGCAATGACGAAAGTCTTGAGCTGTCCCTGACTACCTTCGCGGCGCATGGGATAATCGCCCAACAGCATCTCCAGATCATCACGATGAATACCATGCAGGGAATAACCCACCGCACGATCCTTCATCCTGTCGCGCTGGATCACTTCCAATAACGGACCGCGCTGACCGTGAGACACATAGCGCAACGATACCGACTCTCTGTCATTCGATATCTGCTGATAGATCTGCTGGAACACAGGAATCAGTTCCTGCACGAAAGCATTCCTTTTCTGATAGATCACCTCACCTTCAGCAGCCATCTGTTCTTCCCAGATGCGCATCAGCTCCAGGTCGGGCTCCTCCTCCATCTTCAACAAGGTATTCCGTTGCTGCAAGGCTTTATTGTAGCGGTTCAGCGCATCCAGGTAAAGGTTATCATACTGTGAGATCACCATATCCATCAACCTGCGTCGCTCCTCTCCTCCCCCATCCACCAGATAGGTATCAGCGGGTGACACAAAGATCAGGGGAATCAGTCCGATATGTTGCGACAACCGCTTATATTCCTTCTTGTTGCACTTGAAATGTTTCTTCGTACCCCTTTTCATACCGCAATAGATGGACAGCTTGCGCTGTTCATCCTGATCCTCACTCAGCATACCGCGGTCGTCGGTGTAATCCCCCTCAACCACAAAGAAGTCCTGGTCATGACGAATCACCTGTGAGTCAATGCTGGTGTAGGCACTTCGGCAGAACGACAGGTAATACACGGCATCCAACAAGTTGGTCTTACCGGTACCGTTCGGTCCGATAAAACAATTCATCTTCGGCGACAACGTCAGTGTTGCCTCCTGGATATTCTTGTAGTTAATGATGGATAACCTGTTCAGAATCATCTGCTATCTTCTGCAAATTTCTGACAAAGGTACACCTTTTATTACTGAAAAACAAAAAAAGTCGGCAAGAAATTTCAATAAGTGGAATTTATTCCGTAATTTTGCATCCCAAATGAACAGTCTGCATCGACAGACCTGAAAACTGGAAATAAAATACATTCAATAATGGCAAAAGTAAACGTTAAAGAACAGAAAGCTGAGAACATCAGCAAAAGTGAGGATTTCTTGCTGAAGAACAAGAAAACCATTATGTATGCGGTTATCGCTCTGATCGTGATCATCGCAGGTATTATTCTCTACAACAGCTTCGTTAAGGCTCCCCGTGAAGCTAAGGCCAGCACAGAACTGGCTAAGGGACAGACTATGTTTGCAAACCAGCAGTTTGCCAAAGCTCTTAATGGCGACAGCACTGGCTATGCAGGCTTTGTAAAGATTGCATCCGACTACAGCAGCACTCCTGCCGGAAACCTGGCAAACCTGTATGCCGGTCTTTGCTATGCCAACCTCGACAAGTGGGAAGATGCCGTGAAGTTCCTCGATAAGTACTCACCAGCTGATGATGAGATGGTCAGTCCTGCTGCCGTTGCTGCCCTCGGTAATGCTTATGCTCATGTAAAGCAACTCGACAAGGCTGTGGATGCTTTGAAGAAAGCTGCCAAGATGGCCGACAGTCAGGCACTCGACAATACCAACAACAGTCTTTCTCCCACCTTCCTGATTCAGGCGGCTATCATTTTGGAGAGCCAGAACAAGAAGGATGAGGCACTGAAGATTTATCAGGACATCAAGAAGAAGTATGTAAATTCTGCTGTCGCTTCGGAGATCGACAAGTACATCGAACGTGCAATGGGTAAATAATGGCAACTGCACTTCATAACCTTTCCGACTACAACGCCGATCAGGTTCCTGATGCCAGTAACATGTGTTTCGGCATCGTGGTTTCTGAATGGAATCCGGAAATTACCAACGCCCTGCTCGAAGGAGCGGTAAGCACACTGGAGAAACATGGTGCCCTGCCTGAGAATATCCATGTGAAGACTGTTCCCGGTTCTTTCGAACTGGTTTATGGTGCACGGCAGATGACGCGCAACGACGGGTATGATGCCGTGATTATCTTAGGATGTGTGATTCGTGGTGAGACACCCCACTTCGACTATATCTGTCAGGGGGTGACCTATGGAATAGCCCGTCTGAATGCCACCAACGAAGTGCCTGTGGTATTCGGTCTGCTTACCACCAACGACCTTCAACAGGCAAAAGACCGTGCAGGCGGTCGTTTAGGCAACAAAGGCGATGAATGCGCTGTCGTAGCAATAAAAATGGCGAAATTCTAACGAGCTTCGCCTTATTCTTTGACCTTGTTTTAGAACAAAAACGCATTTTTCCCAAGACCTAACATCACAAAAACCTAATTGCCTAATAACAAGCAACTTGCAATCAAAATAAGCTCTTAAAGACCTAACATAAACCTAACAAAAACCTAACAAAAAGGTAACATGTTAGGTATTGGGTTAGGTCTAATGTTACCTTTTTGTTAGGTCTTATGTTAGGTCTAATAATCGTGAAACACCTATATATAGGGCATTTTGCCGTGAAACTGTTAGGTCTTTGGAAAAATCGCAAAATTTATCTCCCCACCCCAGCTTCGCTCACCCCTCCCCTGAGATGGGAGGGGAGTTCGGGGGTACGCCCACGTACCCCCCCCGAAGTATCGATCGCTCTTTCGGCTCCCCTCCCCAGCTTAGGGCGTTCCTGGCATTGCTCTCTCGGCTCCCCACCCCTCTTAGGGGCGGGGTCCTGGCAAGGGGGGCGGGGTGTAAGATTACTGCCATAAAACAAGTTGTTCCCAACGTGGGAACACTTTATTCCCACGTTGGGAATATTTGAAACTTATTGCAGTTCTCTACCCGTTCAATTGATAAAGAGTGAAAAACTTGCTTTACAAGGCAGTGATTTAACGTAGTTTAACCAAAACACCTACTTTGATGGCCAAGATAAACAGTAACTCTGGCTTCGCCGAAGTTACAATGCACTCGGCAATGAAAAGAAAAACAAGCTTTTCTTTTGCATTGCTCTCGTTTTTTCGTAACTTTGTGGCATGAAACTCATCAGTTGGAACGTAAACGGGCTGAGAGCCTGTGAAGGAAAGGGATACTTCAGTGAGGCATTCAAGACATTGGATGCTGATTTCTTCTGTCTGCAAGAAACGAAGATGCAGGCAGGACAGTTGGACTTGCAGTTCGAGGGTTATACATCGTACTGGAACTATGCCGAGAAGAAAGGCTATAGCGGAACGGCTATCTTCACCAAGCACCAACCACTGAACGTGAGCTATGGCATCGGCATTGACGAGCACGACCATGAGGGAAGGGTGATTACCCTGGAGATGGAGGATTTCTATCTCGTTACGGTCTATACGCCGAACTCGCAAGACGGACTGAAGCGTCTCGACTACCGCATGCAGTGGGAGGATGATTTTCTGGCTTATATCAAGGGGTTGGATGCGAAGAAACCCGTGATATTCTGCGGCGACCTGAATGTGGCTCACCAGGAGATCGACCTGAAGAATCCCAAGACAAACCGGAAGAATGCGGGATTCACTGATGAGGAACGTGCGAAGTTCACTGTCTTGCTTAGCAATGGCTTCACCGATTCGTTCCGTTTCTTCTACCCCGACATGGAGAATATCTACTCATGGTGGAGCTACCGCTTCAAAGCAAGAGAGAAGAATGCAGGGTGGCGCATCGACTACTTCGTAGTCTCCAACCGCATAGCCGACAAGATGCAGGATGCGAAGATCCATACGGAAATCTATGGCAGCGACCATTGTCCGGTGGAACTAATAATAGATGAGAGATGATAATTCGTCTAATTTGTCTAATTCGTAGAGAAAAAACGCAGAGAAGAATAAGATATGAAAGTAAAAGAATTATTGCAGACCTTTGAGTTCGACGACCTCTTCCCTACCATCGCCATTATGTACCCCAACGCCAAGCGGCATAAGCGTGAGTTCAAGGAAGCGTTCGACTTGCTCACCACGATGAGGGCCACCAGTAGTAAGCAAACGGTACGGTATATGATTATTGAGGATCCCTTCTCGAAAGATAACTATTTCGGTGCGAAGGATTCGAACTTCAACACTTCGTGGGATGTGCTGTTGGGTAAGGAAGTGAAGCGCGACCAGTATGTTGATCTCACCGATGAAGAGATGGCAGCCAATATCATCATCAATGCCATCTTCATCAGTAAGTGTCCCAAAAGTTTTGAGGAGAATCAAAGGGCTTTGAAAAGAGCGTAACTTAAACGCCCTCCTCTTCTTCCTCAGGCACATCCGAATCAATCTTCGTATCCCGCTTGATGCCTACATCACCCATACGACTGATGGTAAGGATGAGGGGGATATACTCGTCGCTCAGACGGTCGGGTGAGCCCACGCTGGCTCCCAGATAGAGGTTGTCGCCTTCGGCATGATCGAACACGATGCCCAACAAAGCACCTGTCTTCCTGGTGTTCTCGTCCAGGTAATCATTGAAACTCTTCTTGGAAAACACACGATTGAAGAACTCCGATCCATCAGCTCGCAACACACGGACACGGATCAGGTTATCGAAATAGGGATTACCCTGCTCATCCTTCACCTTCGGCAGACTGTCGGCCACAAAGCGGTGTACCTCCACCTTGTAGGTCTTGTCCAGCCAAGGCACATCATCCGTATGCTTGAACTCATCCATCTTGGCAGGAGCCTTCGGAGCCTGCTTCACAGGTTTCGGGGCAATGATCACATTCGATTGTTTCTTCTCGCTGCATGATAGCACCAAGCATGCTGCCATCATGACAGCTGCTATATATAAACCACGTTTCATCTTCATGTATATCATATTTCTTATATTAACTAACATTTTGAAAGAAAATTGTGATGAATGGCGAAAAATTACTATCTTTGCAGTAAAAATATAAATCATCATGAAACAAACAATACTGATTGCCGTGCTCTCGATGTTCCTCATCGCATCCTGCACCGACAACAAACCAACGGCTCAGGAAGCAGCACCCATCGACACCATACCCATGATGGTGATGCAGATACAGAAATGTGCGAAGCTGCATACAGCCGAGGTTCATGTACACAAGATCGTGACTCACGACGATCAGATGAAACTGAAGGGTTCGTTCCTGCAGAAGGAGTTCAACATCATCCTGCCCGTAGGACAGCGGAAGATTGCTATTCCTATAGACGCGACGCTGAAGGCATCGGTGGATTTCAGTAACTTCTCAGAGAAGAACATCAAACGTCATGGTGATAAGATTGAAATATTACTGCCCGATCCGAAGGTAGAGCTGACCAGCAGTAAGATCAATCATGCGGAGATCAAGAAACAGGTGTCTATCCTACGTGCCAACTTCTCGGATGCTGAGATGGCCAACTACGAAAACCAAGGACGTGCTGCCATCATCAACGATATTCCCCGGATGAACATCATCCCGCAGGCACAGGCCAGTGCCGCCAATATCATCATCCCGATGATTGTGGCCATGGGCTACCCCGAAGAGAATATCACCGTGTCCTTCCGAAAGCAGTTCTCGGTGAAGGACCTCCCCACATTGTTTGACGCTAAATCCATTGCACGATGACCAAGAAGGAAGCTACTCCCAAAAAGTCTTCTTCGGTATCTAAGAAGACTACAAAGACCACGAAGAAAAAGCAGGCACAGCAAAACGCTGATCCCACACAAGAGGAGATTACCAAAGGGATAGAGAATGTGCTTACGTCGTTGTTCGAGATGCTGGGGAAAGCCAGTAAGTGGACCATCATCGCCATCCTGGCCATCATCCTCCTCATCGTGGGGATTGGCTACTATACCTTATATAGAGTAACCGATGCCTCTGCTTCTATCGAGATCGACCAACGTATCGGGATTACACCTACTCAGGTGAAATCGATGAAGGATATCGGACAATGGGAATTCCTCTCGATTGCCGACGAGGAGTTGATTGATACTACGCGCAACGGATTCTTCACCGACGATCAGCTCATCCGCATCTATTATGGTACCCTGCGACTGGGAATCGACATGAATGATGTGGCAGCCGACTGGATCAAAAAGGAGAAGGACAGTATCGTGGTGACCTTACCGCCCATCAAGCTCCTTGATGAACGGTTCATTGACGAGGCACGCACCAAGTCGTTCTTTGAGTCGGGCAAGTGGACCGATGGTGACCGTGAGCTGATGTACAAACGTGCATACCAGCGCATGAAGGATCGCTGCATGACCAAAGAGAATATTGCCAGTGCCGAACAGAACGCCACCCGCCAGTTCTACCAGCTCATGCGATCAATGGGCTTTGATCAAGTAAAAGTAATAGTGAATAGTGATGGAAAGGATTAACCAGATTTTGATAGATATTAGCGGTTTCCTCTGGGGGTGGCCGATGATCATATTGTTGTTGGGAACGCATGTGTTCCTGACCATCCGATTGAAATTCCCGCAACGTTATCTGTGGACGGCCATTAAGCTGAGTGTTCGGAAGGACAAGGGATCGAAAGGTGATGTATCGCAGTTCGGTGCCTTGGCTACTGCCTTGGCTGCCACCATCGGTACGGGAAACATCGTGGGTGTGGCTACGGCCGTTGCCTTAGGCGGTCCTGGTGCCGTTCTGTGGTGCTGGCTTACTGGTTTGTTCGGCATTTCCACGAAATATGCCGAAGGACTATTAGCCGTAAAATACCGCGAGAAGACTACCGACGGAAGGATGTTAGGCGGTCCGATGTATGCCTTGGAAAAAGGTCTGGGCTGGAAGGGCATGGCCATTCTCTTTGCCGTGTTCACCGCCATCGCCTCCTTCGGCATTGGTAACACCGTACAGGCTAACGCCATTGCCACCCTGACCTTCGAAACCTATAGTATTTCGCCCTATATCACAGGAATAGTGATCATGCTGCTGACAGGTGCTGTAGTTCTCGGCGGTATCAAAAGCATCGCAAGGGTTTGTATGATGCTCGTTCCTTTCATGGCCTTCTTCTATGTCATCGGCTGCATCGTCATCCTCTTCATGAACGGCTCGTATGTGTGGCCGGCACTGAAGCTGATCTGTGAAGCAGCGTTCTCTCCACAGGCTGCTGGCGGTGGCTTCGTGGGTGGAACAGTGATGATGGCCGCCCGTTATGGTATTGCCCGCGGACTCTTCTCAAACGAGTCGGGTATGGGTAGTGCACCCATCGTGGCCTCTGCAGCTCAAACGCGCAACCCGGTTCGTCAGGCATTGGTTTCTTCCAGCGGCACTTTCTGGGATACAGTAGTGATCTGTGCCCTTACCGGACTGGTCATTGTGAGCAGTATCATTGCCTATCCTGATATCTCCTACGAGAATGGAGCCACCCTCACCAAGGTGGCCTTCAGTAAGATTCCTTATATCGGAGCACCCTTGCTCACCTTCGGTCTGCTCACCTTCGCCTTCTCCACCATCCTCGGATGGGAGCTCTATGGGGAACGTGCTGTGGAATACCTCGGTAACCTCGGGAAGCAATCGCCAGAATCAAAGTTCCAAGCTAAGAATATCTACCGCATCCTGTATATCATCGCCATCTTTATTGGAGCCGTGATGAACCTGACCATCGTGTGGAACCTGGCCGACTGCATGAATGCGCTCATGGCCATCCCGAACCTCTTCTCCCTCCTCTTCCTCAGCGGTGTACTGGTAAAGGAGACCAAGCACTACCTGTGGGAAGGACAGTTGGATAAGGATATGGACGATTAATATTACATCATTTTTTTTCGATATATTTGGTAATTACAAAATAAATACATATCTTTGCAACGTCAATCCATGTGATTGGCTATCCGGGCAGAATCCCGCGAAGGGCAAGACATATATGACACCGCCCTTGGAGCAAGACATCACCGACACTACTCCATTTAAATAAAAGCCATCCCTAACGGGGTGGTTTTTGTTTTATGAGCCCATCATTGTTCATAGGCTTTCTTAAATAGATGGAAAAAATCATGATTGGTGGCTAATGAGCGGTTAATTGGGATTCGTTTATGCCCTTTGAAAATAAGAACCTCAATAGCCTTGTTATTTGTTTCAAAGTACCTCTTTATTGCATAAGCTAACCGGCGGGTATTATACTCTGTTGTTATGTTGATAAGTATACAATTACACTGTCCAATTGATTCTAACAGCCTTTCTTCTACAGAGGCTTTCCCAAATATTGTTTTCAAATCATAAGTGCGATATACACCTTTCTTTGTGAGTATAAAATCTGGGGTACGTGTTCTTTGAGGATTAGGAAGAAGAAACACTTGATAACCAAACTCTACAGCTTTACGGGCAGCTAACAATAAGTTTTCGTAGTCATCGCTTTGTTCCCCGCCTATTGTAAAGATATCCTTATCGGTCTCTAATGAACGAAACTCCTTTCTTTTGGCAATATGCTCTACCTGTCGGGAGAACTCTGCTCCTGTCAGTTCATGTAATTTCGCTAATTCTGATGCTATATCGTTTGTCATATATAGACTTAACGTTAAACAATTCATTATTTCAATGCAAAGGTACTACAATAATATGATACAGCCAAATGATTCGATGAGAATATCGCAACATTTATTCTGCTCAATATATAATTATCCGTTGAATCCGCGTTATCCGTGTTCGTTTTTCTTGGATCGCTTGCAGCGATCTGTAAGCACAAGAAAATCAATGACTTAGAATACCGTCTCTAATAGCTGTGGTTTTGCCTTCTAAAACCTATGCTTTGGGAGCCTAAAACCATAGGTATTGGAGCCTAAAACCATAGGTATTAGAAATGGGTCCCAAAACTCATTGTTCCAGAGCAAAGAAATGAAGGAATTCATAACCTTTATATATCTGTATAATCAGCGAAATCTGCATGACTAAATCAAAACCCAACGCCTATTCTAAGGATTCCAGGAATCAAGGATTTGAATACCCCATCAAAAAACAAGCCTTGTAGAATTGTTTTTGGGACTATGATCATTGCAACTATCAGAAAAAGTCATTCGAAACGGCATAAATGGATGATGGCGTAATTGTGCTACTCGAAATGGCACAAATTCCAAAGGTGCTGTTTGCTACGGGCCTTTTTATCCGTTCTATCCGCACGATCCGTGTTCGTTTTCTTCTTTGATCGCCTGCGGCGAAACATCCAACAAAATCGATTCAGAATCAAACAAATTCTTTGGGCGCGCAAACAGATAGCCCTACCCAATCATATGAATTTCTTACACATCACTTTTCTTACCTTTTATTTGTTTCATTTCTGATAATTCATTATATTTGCAGTCAGAACTCCAAGAGATGGAGGAAGATTTATTTAAAACAAGGAAATAGCCTATGAAACAAGATAAGAATAAAGAAAAAACTGACCTCACAGAGGGACAGTCCCTTTGTGCGATAATGCATCTTGTCCTTTTCTTGTTTATAATGCTTCTCGTTGCTTGTGGGAGAAGCAACAAGCAAGAGAATGATGAGCAGACGGAACAGCCTGATTTAGCAGCTACAGTTCAATGATTTAATTATCTTCGTGGTCTAAATATGGCAATTCTCAAAAAGACTAGTTTTATGACGAAAATGCAAATCAAGGAAAACTTTTCAAAAAGATTGGGACTACAGGCACCAGTAGCCGAAATAAATACAAGGAATGATGCGCCAAAGGAATTTCGGCAATATCTTTTCTTTGTCATGCAGAATTATGGTCTTGGGTTGAAGAGAATACGTGAAATAGTATGTCTCGCAACAAAGCAAGCTCCCGATTCCAATCAATGGGGAGAAAATGATTACATGAAATCTGAAATAGAGGAAAAGATTGTCAATTGCTTTTGGCCTTATGTCTATGACCTTATTGAACTGTTTTATGATAAGATTAATGATTTAGAAAAGGATGACTTCTCCGACTCTATTAACGAGTATTTCCTTGTCCATGGTATTGGTTGGAAACTACACGAAGGTTCCATAGAATATCGAGGAGATGTTTTTTTTGAGAATGACTTAAAGTTGACTCAAGATGCATTGAAGGAACGCCATTGGGATGATTCGAAGAGAGAAATCGTAGAAGCCATCAAGGATATGTCACGGAAGCCAGATTCTGACATTACTGGTGCAATACAGCACTCAATCGCTGCTTTGGAGTGCGTTTGCAGGAAAATCTCTGGCGATGAAAAGGACACACTAGGCGATGTAATAAAAAAGCATCCAGATTTAGTTCCCCCGCCACTAAATGAAGCGATTTCAAAGATATGGGGATTTTCTTCCGAACAAGGCCGACACTTGCGAGAAGGACGATCTCCCAAAATTGAAGAAGCTGAACTTCTTGTACATTTGTCAGCATCTATTTGTTTATACTTGTCAAAGAAATAATTTCATATTATGTTAGGTACATTTTTCTATTTATTAGGTTTTGCTCTTCCTATTTTATTAATAGGCTTTATTGCTTCGTTGATCTCTAAGGCAAAGTGGGTTGATAAAAAATTCCCACAATTATCCAATAAGCTTAGTAAAGCATTAAATATGGAAATTACAAAAAAAGAAGCATTGTTTGGTGTCACTATTGGACCAGAGAATAGCAATCACATTATGTTGGGGAAGCACAAAACAAGATTGTCAGTAAAGTATTTTTACAATTTCAAGAAATCATTTTCGTACGACATCGTAAAATGGGAATATGAGAAGGAACAGCCAATAGATGACATCATTCTTTCCATTAAGACAAATATTGAGAACACTGAATCATTGCAAAATCACAATTCGTGATGGTTTTTTATCAAAGTTTTAACGATAAAGGCAAAAACTAAAGATTATGTATTGTAAATATTGTGGCAAGTCCATAGACAATGATTCTATCTACTGTAGTTATTGTGGAAGAAAGATCGGGGAAGAAGAGGATATTTCTAAGCATCTTTCTAAGTTTTGCTCGCCAAGCAAGAAGATGATCAAATCTACCCGCCTTTCCCGAACACGCATCACAAAAGAGCAATTTATAGGATACTTAAACTTAATTTGGAAAGTCATCAAAACAATTGTAATAGCTATAGTTGGTTTGATAGTTTACATATTTGTCGGTTTGATTATGTCTCCCTTTATTGCACTCTTTAATGCCGAAATACCATCATTAGGATTCTTCGATAAAATAGAAACTATTTGGAAGAAAGAAAAGAACAATGAAGATAAGAGCTCAGAAGAGATTATTAATGTTAATGAAAAATAAACGAATTGAAAGCTTTACAATATGCGAACGATTAAAGAACATTTTGCCTCTGATTCAGCTAGAGATATTAATGGGCACTGGGTCTTGTTAGGAGATTACGAAGTAGCAGCTTTTGTCGATTGGTTGATGAATGATAGTGGTTTATCAAAGTATGAAATTATAGATGAGTTGGAGTATCAAATATACAAGCCAGAAGCAGGCTACCAAATAATACAAGAATGTTCTAAGGCTTTGAATACAATTCCTGTTCCTTGTGTTATGTGTGGTAGAACTGTGTCGTATGAAGAAGCAAATATTCTTAATAAATATAAGACAGAAGAACATTCTGATGTTGTTTCTAGAAGTCTTGTTGGCGGTTCAACTTTCCGCAGAAAAACGTCTATGACATATATTGCAGGGCGTGACTATATATGTGACGAGTGTTTAGCTGAGTACAAGAGAGAATGCAAGAAAGAAAAAGGGTCCAAAGGAATAAAGAGAATATTCAAGAAATTATTTGGCTAGATGTGAGACATGGGGATCTTGAGTTTTTTTTGAATTAAATGAATGTAGATAAAAGAATAAAAACTATCAGTTATGAAACTATCGTCGTATAACATAAAATGTTTGGTAATATACATTCTATATTGCCTATTCCTGTACCTTATAGGGCCTGGGAATTTCTTTAATGACGACACTAAGGACGCTGTCTTCCAATATATAGCCATACCATTGATAGTATACCTGCTAATGCCGTTTGTCTTGAAGGTAATTGGGAAATGGAAAATCGTTCAGTGGCTGGATGGTGCAATAGATTATACATACTCGACCATCAAGGAGCCAGGTAAACAGCATGATTTTAAGAGTGGAATTGCGGTGTCGTCTGTAGACGGCACAACGCAGAAGAAAGACCATTGGATATGGAAAGTCTTGAAAGTTCTAATATGGGTTGCCGTAATATGGGGTATCCTCATATTAATCTATGTGATACCGCTACTTGGTGTACCTGTAGCTGCCTTGGCTGGATATGTTGGTGTTAAGATGACAAAGAAAGATGGCAAAAAAGAGTAGCACTATTATGACAGATAAAGAGAAAAGAGACATTATTATATATGACATTTTGCTGCCATCTTTGCGCAGGTTGTATGAGATGGATTATAACAATATTCGCTTTGGTGTATCTGAACGAAATATCTGTGGTAGATTAGCCCACCACATGGAAAACATTATGCGGGAGTTTGACAGAGACCATAATTCAGACATCTTTATACATTATTTTGCGGATGTTGAGTATAATCGCATGAGAAATGGGGGATTGAAACTCTATGAAAATAGTGAGCATCTACCTCAATATATGGTCGCTGACCTCCTTATACAAAGCCGAGCTGAGCCTCGCAATTTGTTGGCAGTAGAGATGAAACGTAAAAGTAACTATGTAAAACGAAACAAGGACAGGGAGAGATTAGAAGCACTTGTTTCTAAAGCCCCTATCCAAAGAACATTACCTTGTGTATATGGCACAATGGTAGGAGTCTTTATCATATATTCGCCTGAAACCGTCATAGTTGAATTTTATGAAAGCATGAATAGGCATGGTATTAAGACTGGTGAGATGCGTTTTGCATGCAGAACAGACAAGAATAAATATCTTTCATTAGAACAGACTAGTGAGATTTGGGAACAATTTTAGAATAGATAACGGGGGCAGTCTGTGATACGTTTTGTTCCCACAAATTCAATAAGTAGTATTAGACATGAAAAAGATTATCATTGTTATAGTAGTTCTATTCTGCATAGGATGGTTAGCTACTTGTTCATATAGGAAGGCTATGGATACTCCTTCTCAGGAAACGATTGTGGATAGTTTGGATGAGAATGATGAGTATGAGTATCATGATCAAGCTGAGTTAAATGAGCTTCATGGCAATTTGTACCTTGAATACAATGATAGTATTGAGCAAGAATTCCAGATGCTATTATCTGCCCTGCCACAGTATAAAGATGAGTTCAACAAAGAGAAAGATGCGTGGGGAAAGTATCAGAATGCTGTGCGGGCAGTTGCCGATTGTGAGGATCATGGGAGTTCTACATCTATGTTTATTGATGATGTGTTGTCTCAGGGAATAGTTCTTCGTGAAACGTCTTTCCGTGGTTTGTTTATTCAAACACAGGGGAAGTCAGCATCATTCAGTAAGACAGTGTTTACTTCTGATATGATCGCTGATGCGTATTCTGCATTCATCAGGGCTGTAGGTGAAGATGAATACCAAGAGAGGAAATCAGAATATCAGGAATCTCTTCGTAAGGAACAGAAATGTTGGAACCAATGGATGGAATGCAGAAAACAGGTATCCCAGAAATTGGCTGATAACATAAGGAGTGTTTATGATAAATGTACCAATCAGACGATGCGCACCAAACTCCTCCAACTGAAGAATCAAAACCAAGCTTTGGGAATGACGGGGCATGAAGCGATGGAATGTGTGTTACCAGATGATTGCTCTGACAAAGCATTGCTGGAATACCCTGGATTCGATAAGGTCTGGGCAAAACACTGCGAGAATACAGATTGGTATCCTACGTTTGATTAAAATATGATTGAAATGAGAAAGGTACTATATATAATAACCATAGCTCTTCTGGTGGTGGCATGTGGTAAACGGCAGAAAGCAGTAGCGGATAGGCAGGAACAGGATACGGTCATGCAAGACACTGTTTCTGACGAAGAGGTAGATTCCTACTCCATTGGGAATGATAGTTTTACTGTTGTGTATCGGCAGCCCGTGAAGGGATACAAGGTTGCAGCCATACTAAAGCCGAGTAATTATGACTATTTCGTATCTTCTGCTGATATTACATTCACGAAAGAAGGAAAGTCATTCACGCTACATACAGAGTGTTTCGGAGACACCGTGTTCTGTAAGGGCAGGTATGATAATGACCACGAGAATTCTAAGATCTTTAGGAAGTATCGCAACAAGACAGTTAATGCAGACTATCATGTTACCATAGATAATAATAGATCGATGCCATATTATACTCCTTTCTTCTTTAAGGACATGGATTTCGACGGCAAGGAAGAACTGGTAATCGTGCATTATTCTTGGGGAGTGAGATTCCATGACGGCTATGACATCTATCGTATCGTGGAAGGGGAGCCATTCCTGATTGATTACCCTCCATACAACGATAATGTAAAATTCTGGGGATTTGGAATGACTGACTACCCAGAGTTTGATTACAAAAAGAAGACCATATCATGCCCAAGTCCTGAAGGGGAAATGACTTATGGAAAACGTATCATCTATGGAGTCAGTAAGAAGAAGAAGGATATTGTGGTAGTGAATGGTAGAAAACACTATTTCAACCACATGGTAGTGATTAAAGAAATAGAATATTAATAAGGTTGTCTTTTTAGACATAGATGGGGCTCACACGGGGACTGTGAAGTGGATGAAGCATAGAACCTACAAAATCATTCAATCTTCATTGTGGATTCAAAAAGATTCTATATATATTTAGTAGATAAGAAATGAAGAGGATTCCTTCTGAATCTGTATTCACAGTTTTTCGTTGCGTTTCAAATCGGGTATAGGCACGCAATTGTTTGGGTATAGCCGTACGATCGTTTGCGTATAGGCAATCGATGGGAAAACGGTGGTTTCTCCCCTTTATTCTTATGGTTTCACCCTCTAATTCTTGTGGTTTTTACCTTTGTTCATATTTCTCCGCCATTTTGTGTAATCACATGATTACCAGAAGAATCGGGGCGGAGGAATTTAATGTGTCTTTATGTGTCAGGAAGAGAAAAATTGGAAGCCTGGTTGGAAGTAGTTATAAGGCTGATTAGAGGTAGTTAGAAGGCTGGTTGGAGGTAGTTGTAAGGCTAGTTGGAGGTAGTTAGAAGGCTTGTTGCGAAGACAAGTACGGCCATCCCAACCCCTCCAATATTCCTCCGCCAACAACCTACTGACTATAAGTCGGTTAGGCGTATTAGCGGAGCATTCTTTTATTCACATCCGTGTAAGACAAATTAAAAAAAACTATATTAATTATTCCCGGTTTTCCATTTTTTTTGTACCTTCGCGGCCATGATGGATTTATTAGACCTACTGCTTCTGGCCATTGCCTTGGCTATGGACTGCTTCACGGTATCGATGGTGAGCGGAGCCATCCTGCAAAAACAGGTATGGAAGGTGATCCTGCAGATCAGTTTCCTGTTCGGTTTGTTCCAGGCAATGATGCCTTTGTTGGGATGGTTAGGAACGACCTACGTACAGCAGTATATCGAGGCATACGACCATTGGATTGCTTTCGGATTATTAGCTTTTATCGGTATCAGGATGATTCGCGAGGCGTTTATGCCTGAAGAGGAACGGTTCTTCAATCCCCGTAAGCTGCGCACACAAATCCTACTGGCCATAGCCACAAGTATTGATGCCTTGGCCGTAGGAATCTCATTTGTGTGTACAGGTTACCAAACCCTGGAGAGTCTTACCCTACCCCTCTGGATCATCGGTCTTACCTCCTTTGTGTTCTCCATCGTCGGAAACTTGCTCGGCATTCGCTTCGGTAAGTTCACGCATCGCATCAAACCCGAACTGTTTGGAGGCATCATCCTGATTGCCATCGGGTGCAAGATTCTATATACGCACCTATGTGTATAGAGATGAGAGATACTCCTTATTTCTCTACGATCAGCAATTGGATATCTCCGGGTTTGAAGAGCAAGCCCTTGCAGGACTTGGCATCTACCTTATAAGTTTTCCACTCAATCTTATCCCACTCAATCTTGTCAGTACGCTGGGCAAGAGGAACATGGGGAATCAGCGAGCCATCGCGAACCAGGATGATACACGGAATCTTCCCTGCCTCGATCTCTTGATAACCACCTTCATAAACCTTACCAGTCTGGTAGTCAATCCACTTGCCCTTTGGCAGATAGCAGGTACGACTGTTTCCGCTCTCCAGTAAAGGAGCCACCAGCATCTGACTGCCGAACATGTATTCATCTTCCACAAACCAGGCACCTGGATCATTGGGGAACTCCACCAAGAGCGCCCGTACCATGGGAAGACCTTTATCAGAGCACTCTTTTGCCTGTGCATAGACATAAGGCATCAGTTTATATTTCATCTCAGCACATTCGCGGAACGCATCAGTGAAGCTCTCGGAGATCAGCCAAGGCTCCGTAGGAGGAGCGCCATGGGCTCTTGTATGGGATGAGAGGAAGCCGAAGGGCAGCCAACGGCGGTAGATATCCTCAGGACTGGCTGTGACGAAACCGCCCATGTCATGACTCCAGAAAGAGAAGCCGCTAAGACCGAAACTCAGTCCTCCACGCAGATCACCCAACATTCCGGTATTGGTAGTCGCCGCATCACCACCCCAATGCAGGGCATAACGCTGCGAGCCGGCCCATGCCGACCGTGCCCAGATAATGCCATTGCCAGGGTATTGTTGTTCCACAGCTTCCCAAAGCGCTTTGTTATAGCGCAACGGATAGAGGTTATGCTCATACAAACCACCCTTACCACTATGATAGAAGCCGTTGTAGGGAGCAGCCTCACCGAAGTCGCATTTGATGGTAGATACGCCTTGCTTCAACAAACCGAGAATCTTCGACTGGTACCACGTTACTGTTTCGGGATTGGAGAAATCGAGAATCGCATCTTCCACTGGCATACCGCCCGTGGCATTCACCACGTGGAGTCCTTTCTCGATGATCTCTGGGAAGAAGCGGTTCTTCGGCGTGAAATACGGCAACTGCCACAAACAAGTATGGAAACCATCGTCAGCCAACTGCTTCAACATCTTCACCGGGTTCTTGAAACGGTTCTTCGAGAATTCATAGTCGCATTGCCAATCCACATCGAACCACCCAGTATCGAAATGAATCACGTCGGCAGGAATACGATGGTTGCGCAACTGTTTGGCAATCTCCAGTCCTTCCTCCTGAGAGAAATAAGTAATACGACTCATCCAGGTACCAAAGCTCCAGAGTGGAAGCATCGGACTCTTTCCTGTTACGTTGGTATATTCATCCAGAATCTCTTTCGGCTCACCAAAGAAAAGGAAGAGGTCGATCTGCTCATCAGCCATGAACAGGCGCTGTGCACCGATATAGCTCTGACCGAAGTCACAGGTGACCGGTGCTGAGGTATGCATGAAAACCCCATAGCCCCGATTCGAGAAATAGAACGGAACCGGCTTATACTGACCGTCACTTTCGGGTCCTTGCGGATCGGTAACAGAAAGATGCACCTTCTGTCCTACCTTATTAAGCGAGGTGAACGACTCGCCGCAGCCATAGATACGCTCATTGGGAGCAAGCGTGAACACAGGGTTTACGCTCCTACTGTTATCCGATCCCCTTTTAATGAATGAGAAAGGAAGCAGTTTGATCTGTGAAGAGTCGTTATCGATGATATGGCGTGTCTGCGTAAGCACCTTCCCCTTAGCATCCTTGACTACGATGCGCCATGGATACTTCTGCACCTCAACAGAACCGAATGCACTACTATAGGTAATCTTCCCATCATCTTCTCCCCTCTTGATGGAAGGAGCAGAAGCAGACCTCTTCTTAAATGCCTCACAGAACATCACGTCATCCTGATCATTGTTTTTCGGTTCCACAGGGGTTGTCAGCATCCTGATTCTGACTGTCCTGGGTGTGATGAACGCTATTTTGATTTTCAACTCAGGATCATTCACATAGGCTGCATCAGGAAAGTCGAGCATCTGCATGCGCACAGGCCAATAGCCGTTCAGGTTGAAAGCCTGACGTGGTGACAAACGGTAACGTTTCCACTGCACCGATCCTTCTCCCTTTGCCGCATCGAAGCTCGTGAGTGAATCAGCCAGGAAATAAGTGTTCGACAGATCACTGAAATCTGTTGACACATCTTTCGGCATACACTGCAGGTACTGAACACCTGCGTTGGTCTGGATCTGCGCAGCTACACTGCTAAATGTCAAACGACAAATGATAAATGATAAAGCTATCAGGTACCTTTTCATATCATTCATAATGATTAATGGATAATGCTCAATTCACTTTTGCCCAGTACAGGCGACTGCGCTTTGAGTGTTCCCTTACCTTTGACCACCACCATACATTTGCCGAAGAAGGCTTTTCGTTGGGGTGCCTTGAAGTTCTCCATGGAGGTCTGACAACCATTATCGGTACCGATGATCTCCGCACCGCCGTCAACAGAGAAATAGATCTGATCCTCAGCCAGCGGACAGAGGTTACCGTCTTTATCCACCACTTCTACATTCACGAACGTGGTGGTCTTACCTTGATAATCAGGGATGAGACGGATGCTGGCAGGTGAGCCAGCGGTCTTGATAACCTGTTCGTTCACCACCTTTCCGTTTTTACGAGCCACGGCCTTGACCTCACCCGGTTCGAAGGTTACGCGCCATCCCACATGGTATTCACTATTCAGCTTCGCCTTGGTCTGGTGCATATCATACCGTCCTTCAGGTTGTTCTCCCGTCTTCCTTCGAACACCCTGACTCTTACCGTTGATGAACAGTTCCACCTCGTCGGCATTGTTATAGTAGCACCACATATCGATGGTCTGACCAGGTAGCCAGTTCCAGTGCGGGAACAAGTGCAGTACCGGTTTGTCCGTCCACTCACTCTGATACATATAATAACTGTCCTTGGGGAAGCCCGCCAGGTCGATGATTCCGAAATACGACGAGCGAGCAGGGAATCCGTAAGGCGTAGGCTCACCAATGTAGTCCCAGCCCGTCCAGATATACTGTCCTCCTACGAAGTCGTTATGTTTCACCACATCCCATGTCTCCTCATGGGTGGAGCTCCACGATGCATGCATATTGTCGTACGACGAGCACATATACGAAGGATCGGTATATGGCAGGTACCATTCCTCGGGTGCCCAGGTAACCACATCAGAAGGCATCTTATAATACCCTCTTGTCTGCAGGGCTGACACACTCTCACTGAAGATGAAGGGCTTGTCGGGGAAGTTCTTCCTGACATCCTTCACCCACTGATGGTGGTAGTTGAAACCGATGATATCAATCACACCGCTCTTGAAGAGATGGTTGTTCGGGGCTGGTTCATTACAGCCAGCAGTGATGGGGCGCGACTTGTCGTACTTCCTGATGATATCCGCCAGATGGATAGTCAACAGGGAGTTCGGACTCAACTCCCCGTCCTTGGCCAGCGTGGAAGCATCACGACTCGCATTGAGCAGGAGGTTGGCCTGTTCCAAGGTCAGCTCATCATTATCGGTGCTCGACCACTGTTCCAACACCTCATTACCGATGCTCCACATCAAGATGCAAGGATGGTTACGGTCGCGCAACACCAAATCAGACAGGTCTCTTTCATGCCATTCCTCGAAGAAACGGGCGTAGTCGTTCTGTGTCTTCTTGCGCCGCCACATATCAAACGACTCATCCATCACTATCAGTCCCATGGTGTCGCACATGTTCAGCAGCTCCGGTGCTGGCGGGTTATGCGAAGAACGGATGGAGTTCACGCCCATCGCCTTTAGCTTGGAGAGCTTACGATGCAGGGCATCCTCGTTCAAGGCAGCACCCAGACAGCCAAAGTCATGATGCTCGCATACACCATTGATCTTAAAGTTCTTACCATTGAGCCAGAAACCCGTTTGGGGATCGAACTTAAAATCGCGGAAGCCCGTAGTGGTCTCGTAGGTATCCACCACCTTACCCCCACTCTTCACTTCTGTACGTACCTTATATATATAGGGGGTCTCACACGACCACCGTTTTAACTTTGAACTTTGAACTTTGAACTTTGAACTTTTACCATTGGCGCGAGCAACAATGTTGCCATTGGGATCATAAAGGGTATGAGAAACAGTAAGTTTGGCGTTTGAGGGATTCTCAATGTCTGCCTCCACAAACACCTTACCATCGACCTGCGTCTCCACATGCACACCCCAGTGCTTTACATGGATAGGATCCGTCTTCGTGAGCCATACATGACGGTAGATGCCGCAGCCGCTATACCAACGGGAATTGGGCTGATCGGAGTTGTCCACCCGTACAGCCACCACATTCTCCCCTTCCTTCAAGTAGGGTGTGATATCATACTCGAACGAACTGTAGCCATAAGGGCGATATCCCACCTTCTGTCCATTGACATAGACCGTGGAGTTCATATATACACCATCGAACTCCAAGAAATATTGAGAAGTTGAAGAATGGAAGGACTGAAGTCCTCCAGTTTTTCCATTTTTCAATTCTTCAATTCTGAAATGCTTACGGTACCAGCCGATGCCACCAGGTAAGGCACCGCCACCTGCGCCACTGGGATTACCGGCATAGAAATCACCCTCGATAGCCCAGTCGTGCGGCACGTCAAGTTTGCGCCACCAGGAATCGTTATACTCCACTTTCGACATCTGGACGGAATCACCAAGATGGAATCGCCAGTTGTTGTCAAAGCATTGCCTGTCTCGAGCTTGGGCGGTCAGTCCCATCATGACTGCACATAATACGACCGCTGTTTTCATGATGTTTGACATGAGTCTTTTCTTTATTTATTGTTGATTGTTACAGAACAACACGCACTTCCTTACCGCTGTAGTTCACCATCTTACCCTCCGGATTGTCGAGGTTAAGTGCCTTAGCAGCATCCTTGCCGATCAGCACGATGTTGAAACGACGGTTCTTGAGCATACCGTTGAAAGAGCCAATCCGCTTTCCGATAGTAACGGTCTTGGTTGCCTCCTCATAACGGATATAAATGGTGGCATACTTGCCCTTCTCATAGTTGTAGTTCGTACCCTCGTCTTCATAGAGCTGGAAGGTGGCATCGGCTCCAGCATAAACATAGAGGTTGATGAGTTCAGCCGGTTTCTCGTCACTGTACTGCATAGCCGGTCCGAACGGGATAATGCTACCCTCGCGGACAAACACCGGAATCTTCTCATACGGAGCATCCACAACCAGTCGCTGTCCACCTTCGATATAGTCGCCTGTATAGAAATCATACCAGCCACACTGCTTCGGGAAATAGACACTGCGGTTACGGGCCTTGTAATAGCCTACCGGACAAGCCATCAGTGCCGGTCCGAACATCCACTGGTCGGGAATATCCAACACGTTCTCATCCCCATTGAAATCCATCACTAGTCCGCGCATCAGCGTATAGTCCTTGAAATGCGCCCAGCCTGCCATGGAATAGAGATAAGGCATCAGTCGATAGCGCAGCTTGTCATACCATACGATAGTCTGATAAGCCGGATGATTCTCTGGAGCGATGTTCCACACCTCACGCAACGGCCATTGTCCATGAGCACGGTACAAAGGAATGAAGCATCCAAACTGGTTCCACCGTGTCTGTAATTCACGCCATTCCTTGAGATCACTGTTCTCCACGCCCGTCTTGTCAAACTCCTGCTGGGCAGCCACATAACGGTTCTCCACACAGAAACCACCTTGATCCATTCCCCAGAACGGTATTCCACTCATGGAATAGTTCAGTCCGGCAGTCATCTGAGCTCGCATATCCTCCCAACGGGTACCGATATCACCGCTCCAGGTGGCAGTAGAGTAACGCTGCTCTCCTGCAAAGCCACTACGGGTAAGGAGGAAGACACGCGGTTCGTTGTTGGCTCCCTTAAAGACAGAGCGCTGACCGTTGTAGATAGCATCAGCATTCACTGTGGAATAAGCGTTGAAATACTCCGTGGATGTGCCGAGGGCGGTAGGACCGCACAAAGCCTTGCGGTACCACATCGGGGTACAGTCGCGCACATTCGGCTCAGAGGCATCCATCCACCATGCATCAATACCATGCTTATACTTGGTATAGAGGTTCTCGTCCATCTGTCGCCAGAACACCTTTCGGGCACCAGCATCGTAGGCATCATAGAATCCTCCCACATAGCCACGACCAACCCAGTCGTGTATATCATCTTTCACAGCTTGTGTGTACATCCATCCATTTGAATCAAGTTCCTTGTAATTGTCGGTATTCACGTAGAACTTGGGCCAGACGGAAATCATGAAACGACCGTGCATCTTATGTACGTTGTCGAGCATTGCCTGGGGATTGGGGAAACGTGATGCCTCGAACTGATGACTTCCCCACTGATCTTCCTTCCAGTAGTTCCAGTCCTGCACGATATTATCAATAGGAATCTGACGGTCGCGGAACTCTTTCAGGGTCTCCTCCACCTCAGCCTGCGTCTTATAGCGTTCCCTGCTCTGCCAGAAACCCAGCACCCATTTCGGATAGACCGGCGCCTTACCTGTCAGGGTGCGGTAGCCAGAGATAATGTCATCGAAGTTATTACCGGCAATAAAGTAGTAGTCCATATCGCGGGCCATCTCGCTCCAGATGCTCAGCTGTCCGCGTTCCTCCTCAGAGCGAGGGGCCGACACACGGAGTCCGCAATAGCTCTCTCCGCCATCCGGCTGCCATTCAATGCGAAGCTGCGCCTTCTTTCCTTTCTTCAGCATCGTACTGAACTTATAGGTATTGGGGTTCCAAGCAGTACGCCAGCGTTCTGCCACCACCTCCTTACCATCAATATACACCTTGATATACCCTGCATAGTAGAGGATGAACTGATAGAGCTGCTCCTTGCCTTCACACTCACCACAGCACTCCGGCTCGATAAAGCCCTCATATACTACATTGGCACCTTGCAGACTGAATCCCTTCGGAAGGTTCTTGATACCACCATTATCGGTTTGATTAGCAATCTCCGATGCTGCAGGATAGCCATATTCATAATAGATAGAATCCTCATCGCGCACCAGTTTCTTTCCCATCCTGTCGATATAGGTTCCCGTAAGATGACCTTCCTTGCCATTCTTGTCATAGAGCTTGAAGGCATGGTTCAACTGAAGATAATCATCGGGATTACCGAAGCGGCAGAAGGAATAGGAATCCCACAAGATACCATAGTTCTTGTTGGAGAGGACAAACGGAATACTCACCTTGGTATTATACTGGAAGAGGTCTTCATTCTTCCCTTTCATGTTCAGCTCTTCCGACTGGTGCTGTCCGAGTCCGTAGAAAGCCTCATCGGCAGGACTGTCGAACTTCATCTGCCACTGCAGACCGTGTTTCATCTCTTCTGTGATGGCAGGACCACCCTTAAGACCGTATTCCCGCTCGGGAACCGTGAAATGTTTGAAGGTCTTACCATCCTTCGCCTCCTTCAGTAACTGGTTACCATTACCGTCGAAGAAGGTGATGGCGCCCGACGACTTGTTGACAACCGCCTGCACACCCTTTGCCTTCACGCTCACCTCATCTTGGGTCTCTGCCACATCAAAACTCACTTGTTTGTTGCTCTGTGGCACAATCATCAGACTGTTCTTGGTGGGGAAAGCATCCTCGCAGGTGGCCTGCACACGGATAATCCGATCGTTCATCACTTGCAGTCGCACCATCTTGGCACCATTCTTGGCCGGGTCGTTTACATGAACAGTAATACTGTTTCCATTCTTCTCAAATCCTGCTGCCTGTACCGCGGTGGATACAGACAGCAGAATGGCTGGGACGAATAATTTCGCGCTTCTCATTCTTTTTATTGGTATTTTATTAGTTTTTTGTTTAATGTATCAAATTAGCGATGCAAAGATACGGAAAATAACGCACATATAAAGTCACGTATGTTTCAAAACAATGTATGAGATGTTAATTCTCCTTGTATTTATCCTTATATTGAGACGGTGTCATCCCATACATCTCACGGAAGTACTTCGAGAAATAGCGGGGATTATTGAATCCCACGGCATACGACACCTCTGCTATATTCAACTGACTCTGGCGTAACAACTGCTCTGCACGACGAAGTCGGATAAGACGGATGAACTCCGAAGGTGTGTTACCGGTCAGCGACAGCAGTTTCTTATATAGGTGGACACGCGACATGTTCAGGACGGAGCTCAGTGTCTCTACCGACAATTCATCATCACTGATATTCTGCTCCACATATTCCGTTGCATCCTTCACCAGCTTCTCATCCAGAGAGGTGATCTCTATCTCTTTCACCTGCGGTTCCAAACGACTGGTTCTGCCGCTGCGTTTCCATTTCAGCAGATTATTCATTCGTAAGGTCAGCAGGTCGATGTTGAACGGTTTGGTGATATAGTCATCTGCACCGCTCTCCATACCTTCGATCTTGCTCTCCTGTGCCATACGTGCCGTAAGGAGCACAAACGGAATCCTTTCCGTCTCGTGGTTACCCTTGATGGCACGACAGAGCTCGATACCATCCATCACCGGCATCATCACATCACTCAGGATAATATCAGGTTTCCTTTCTTTTACCAAAGTCAGGGCTTCCATACCATCATGGGCCACACGGACCTGATAGCTGTCTGCCATCACGCCTGACATGAATTCCAGGAAGTCATCACTGTCATCAACAATCAGCAAGTCGGCCTTAACGGCATCTTGTTGCTTCTGAGGTACTGAGGGTTCCTTTTCTGCTGCAGGAGCAGCAACAGGTTCCTCATCTGTCTTATTGATTGGCAGGAGTACGGTGAATACCGAGCCACCGCCCGGGTTATCCGCAACGGATACTGTTCCACCGTGCATCTCCACAAAGTCTTTCACCAAGTTCAGCCCCACGCCACTTGCCCCATAGGGCTGCTTTTCCTTGGAACTAACCTGGTAGAACCGCTCAAAGACATGCTTCTTGTCCTCATCACTGATGCCCTTACCGGTATCACTCACACATATCTGCAGCTTGGAGGATTGCTCCACCGTTGACAAGGATACGCGGACTTCACCTTGATCTGTATATTTGTAAGCATTCGACAAGAGGTTATTCATCACCTTGGTCATCTTCTCATCATCGTATGACATCAGCAGGGATTTCTCAGTCGACTCAAACGAAAGCTTGATCGGCTTGTCTTGTAACAGACGGAACGACTGACAGATGCTGCTGATACGCTCCACGATGTCACCCATCACAGGATTCAGTTCCACCTTCTTCGCATCAAGCTTGCGGAAATCCAGGATATCGTTCACCAAGGTCAGCAGCTTCTCGGCGTTGCGGTGCACCAATGAGAGTTGTGAACGCTTCTCCTCATCCTCTTCCTTGCTGATCATGTGCGACAAGGGTGAGATAATCAGCGTAAGCGGGGTGCGCAGTTCATGACTGGCGTTGGTGTAGAACTGCATCTTCATCTCGTCCATCTTCTGCTTTTGGCGAGTCATGATCCGATAATAGATATAATACAGCAGAGCGCAGCCTAAGAGGATATATGCCAGGATGGCCCATATCGTCAAATAGAACGGCGGACGGATGACAATCTCCAGTTCACTGATTTCCGAATAGGGCTTCCCATAACGGTCGAGCACCTGCACCTGCAAGCGATAGGTACCAGGAGAGAGGTTGGTATAGGTGATATCGCTCCGCCATGAACTCGTACGCAGCCATTGGTCGTTGAAACCCACCAGTCGGTAGAGATACTGCTTACGGGAGGGATAGACAAAGCTACTGGCGGCAAGTTGGATAGTAAATGCGTTCTCACTATATTTCAGTACCAGGCGTTTGCTCTCCTGCAGTGCTTCTTTTAGGATTACCCTTCCATTATATTCCTCACCCACTGCCAGAGGATGGTCGAAAAGGATGAGACCCGTAAACAAGGCATGCGATTCTGCCTGTTTCTCATGCTGGTGATGACGTGGCACCACATTGATACCATCCTGTCCGCCTACCAACACATCACCCATCCTCGACACCAGGATACTGCGCAAGTTAAACTGTCTGTCCTGCAGACCGTCAAGACTGTCGTAGCTGGAGGCTTCCAACGCCCAGCCCTTCTTGTTCTTGATCACCCTCACCTGCGTCAGTCCGTTATCAGAGACTATCCACACGTCATGGTTCAAATCCTCCACCAAGGAACAGCTCATGCCTCGCATCGTCATCAGCTGATCAGTTTTGGGATCATAGACGTTCACACCCGAAGAGGTGGCAATCCAAATCAAGCCACGACTGTCTATGAGGATATGGTTAGCCATGGAATTGATGAAGGGCTGACCGCTGCGTGTTTTCTCCATACGGGTGAACTGACGGGTCTTGGCATCCATCCGTGAGAGGATTTGTGAATGACCGATCAGGATGTTCCCTTCTTTGTCGATGAAGATCGTGGAGATATAGTCGGACAACAGTTTGGAATTCTTGGTATCATAGGTGGTCCACTTACCTGTCTTCACATCCAGTTCCTGCAGACCGCCGCCTAAGGTACCTATCCATATATGACCGTCGGGTGACTCCGCCAACGACCAGACGTTATCGTTGGCCAGTCCGTCTTTTACTCGATAAACCTGGAAATGCCCATCCTTGTAATGCGCAATGCCACCCTGGAAGGTACCGAACCAAAGCGAACCGTCGGAAGCCATCAACGAGCATATCACCACATCAGTCCCCAGGCCCGTCTCGTTCTTCCGATAGACACGTTGCGTACCTGTCAGCGGCTGGTAGCAGATAATACCCTTGTCGTTCGTGCCACACCAGAGATTGCCTACACGATCTTCCACCATCGTACAGATATCGCCCAACGGCAGCAAGGGGAAACGGGTTGCCCCCTCCCACAGATAGGCTGCACCGTTCTTCAGTGTACCAATCCAAAGAGCACCGTTATCATCGAGCATCAAGCTCTGCAAGGTGTTGTCGGGCAAGGCGCCGCTCTTCCCGTGCTCGGCGCGGTAAACAGACAGCCGATGATCCTTGTCGATCTTCAGCAGACCGGCATGATTCGTGGCCATCCACAGATTACCTTTATTGTCTTCAACCAAGTCAGACAGGAGTAATCTACCCCCTTCATAATGAATGCCTTGGGCGGAAAGCCATTGCTCAATGGATGGGAACCACTGCTCTGATGCAGAACGGGAGGCAGGACAACAAACCATGGACAGACCGTCGGCGCTCACCCAATAGCGGTTCTTACTATCCACACGGAGATGATAGGCTTTATATGTCGGAGCTGCGTGTTTCGGAAGGTAGTTGTTCACCTGCACCTTCCCTCCCTGAGGCGACGAGTCGGGCATTATCGTGATGATCACCCCATGGTCGTCAATAACCGCCACGCCCTTCGGTGTTTCACAGATATCTGTAAACACATGCTGCTGACCAACCGGAAAGAGTCGTGCCTTACTGCCTTTACTTCCCTCTTTCAAGGTATAGACACCACGACCGTTTACCGCTATCCACAACTGTTTCTTCGAATCGACGAGCACCCTGTTGGGAATACCCTCCATTCCTCTTGCCTTCATCCACGCCCCCATGTTCCTGTCGAACGACTCTGTTGCGGGATGATAAAGACAATAGCCAACCATCGTCTCCACCCAGATATCCCCGTTGACATCTTCCTCAAGACGGGTGATATAATCGCTTAACAACGATAGGGTATCAGAAGTGGAATAGAAATTCTTGAAACGGAAACCGTCAAAGCGGTCCAACCCCGACAAGGTGCCAAACCACACATAGCCACGGCTGTCTTTGAGGGAACAGCCCACCTGACTGTTCGACAATCCTTGTCTGAGACCAATCGTACGGAAATGTGGTCCCGCCGTCTGTGCTATGACTCGCGAAGTGCCGAGATAAACAGCACAAAAACATATTGCAAATAATAAAACGACCTTTCTCATCACAGTTTATAGTAGTTTCTTCTTATCTGAACTTTCTCTAATCTCCAGCGTCATGGGAATGATCTCCCGATAGATTCTGGAATCTCCCTTGATTCTTCTCAGGAGCAACTCACATGCCTTCTCTCCCAGCTGATGCGCCTGATCCTTAATCACGGTAAGCTTTGGGGTGACAAATGCCGAAGCATCATTCTCGGTGAAACCAATGATGGCCACGTCTTGCGGGATACGCAGATGACGGGTTTTGATGGCATCAAAGACGGCAAATGTCACTGTGTCATTCACGGCAAGGATCGCATCAGGACGATCCTCCCGATCCAACAAGCGAAGGGCTGCTTCGCGGGCTTCCGCAAAGTCCATCTTCCCGCTCACCACCAAGGAACGGTCAATGGCTATCTTGTTCTCACGGAGTGCTTCCAGGTAACCATGCTTACGCCGCTGCACCATATCCAGGTGATTAGGTCCACCCAGAAAGGCGATACGACGACTGCCTGTATCAATCAGATGCTGCGTGGCTTCCTGGGCGGCCTCATCCCCATTGCCCGTCACACAAGAGAACCGGTCTTGCATACAGGTACGGGCGTAGAACACCAAAGGAATACCCATCTCGTTAATTACCTCGAAATGTTTGTAATCCACCGTATCCTGCGCCAGACAAGCGATAATGCCTTCCACATGCATGCTGACGAAATTTTCTACAGTCTGCTCCTCACGGGTATGATTCTCGTGGGAATTGGCACTGATCACCGAATAGCCTTCCCTTGTAGCATATTCTTCTATCCCGTCGAGTACGGCAGCATTGAAATGAGTTACAAGATTGGGAAGCACAACACCTATCACCTTCGGCGCCTCACTGCGGAGTCCTTGCGCAAAAGGATTCGGCCGGTAGTTCAGTTCCTTGGCCAGTGCCTGAACTTTCTGCTTCATCTCATCCCCTACCTCATGCGAGTTCCTCAACGCCCGTGAGACCGTTGCGATGCTGACTCCCAATTGTTCAGCCAGATCTTTCAATGATGTTCTCCGTTGTTTCATGATACTCATTTATGCGGTAGTAGAAGTAGCCTTTGCTTATATCGATGATGCAAATATAACAAAAATTTTTGATTTCCGCAAACGTTTACGTAGATTTTTTTGCGTAATTATGCTATTTATATCGGGAAACATCGTACCTTTGCAACAGAAAATGAGTAATGAATAGTTGATAATAAGTTAGTTAGAAAAAAGTACGGGCCAAAATTGTTGTGAAACAATCTTGGCCTTTTTGTTTGTACAAAGGTGTAAGAGAGAGATTTAGCGGGTATAAGAGAGAAGATCTTGGAGGTCGGTAATCACCTTATCGGGTACTGACTCATCCTCTTGCTTGTCGGTCCACCCCTCACCCTTATACCAAGCGGTTTTACACCCAATCTCCCGCGCGGGCATAATATCTTTCGACATACTGTCACCTACCACCAATACCTCATCAGCAGCAAACCCTAACGCATCGACACCTAATTGGAAGATGCGGGCATCAGGTTTTCTGATGCCGACGACAGCCGACTCGATGATCTTCTGGAATATTCCCTCCAGATGGAATTCCTGTAACACCACCTCGATGTTCCCATAGAAGTTGCTGACCAGTACCATGGGATAGCGTTCCTTCAGTTGCAGCAGGATCTCACGACTATAGGCCACCGTTTGTCGAACTTGTCCGTAGAGATCGTCCAGCAAGGCCAGTTCCATCTTCGTATAGGTATTCTTGTCGATGGTCCAATACCCTTTCGTGAACAGGTATTCCATCTCCAAGCGGAGTTTCACATCAAGCAGTTTCTTGAACGTATAGGTAGGCCGGATAATAGGATTCCTGCCCAATGTCCGCTCTGCATAGACGTATGCCTCGCGGAACTGCTCTTCCGTGACAGGAATCTGTTGGCGTTCGTAAGCGTGCCACAGCACCTTCCCCCAGTGGTTACCCCGCGTATCGAGCGTACCTCCGTAATCGAATATAATACCTTTTATCATCCTTCGTGTCATTTAGAATGTCATGCGCATCATGAAGCGAATACCATGCTTTTGGGCTGTAGGAAGATCCAAGTAGTTCAGTCGGCGCACATACTCCACATGCAGTATCTTGAAGATATTATGCACACCGGCAATCAGCTCGAAGTAAGGCTGATGACTATCCATGACGAACGATCCCTCGGGGAACATCATCAGGGTTTTGTCCTGAAGATTCTGCTCCAGCATCGGGTTATTCTTATCAGTCAGTGCGCCCCACAACATCTTCACACCGAAATACTCGCGCCATTTCAGTTTCTTCAGCAAGGGGATACGGTTGAACACCTTTCCGTTCATATCCCACGACATATCGGCAGATACATACCGGTCGTTCAGGAACTCCATATTATTGATAAGGTTGAAAGTCTCGTCCTCCACAATATACGAGAGGTTGGCTGCGGGCATGATCAACAGCGGGAACGGCACCTTGTTCCATTGTACCCCACCCTTCACATAACAGTCGATCTTTCCCCAGTTATGAGGGAGCCAGAACCTTTTATACATGGTAGCCTCGGTGAAGTTATAGGCATAGTCGCCACCCAGCACGCCCTTCAGTCCGAAGGTATGTCCCAGCGTAAAGACAGGTGCATCCAGGTTGATGGTGAGTCGTCGTTGCTTGGTATTGATGAAGGTCTCGCCAGGCGCAAAGCGCACCATCGCCATCAGCTCCGTAGTACGTATCTTCCCGTTGTGCAGGGAAAGGGGATCATTGGCAGTAACGCCCGTGTTCACCACCCCCCACTGGTTCATGGGGACGAATGCCAGTCCGCCACACGCCTCGTTCTCCTCGGCCTTCATGGATATGGTGGTCTTGAATCCGAACTCCTCCTCCCATTCGAAAGCCAGCTGCTGACGGTTGTAGAACATCATCTTGTCCACCTTCGCCCATTTGAATGCCGTGAACACGTTATCCTTATCCGTATGTACGAACTTGTCGGAAGGACTGGTCACATCATAGGTACTGGTAAACGTGATCGTACGCTTGGGGAATTCTCGCGGCAGGTAGTCTTTCTTGTTGAACGAATAGATCAGCTCCGCCTTGTAATAGTCTTTCTTGCTATCCCATCCGTGGGCATAATACCCGTTGGCAAACCAGTGCGGGTTCAGGTTAGCTGTTGTCTGAGCACTGACACGCGTTCGCAGTCCGTCAATGAAGTTCTTGGTGATCATGGTGTTTACAGGACCGATATCCACCTTACTGGGATGCTCCTTCGTTCCTGTATCCACGAAGTTCTCTATGAGGGCCTTCAAACCGAAAATGATGTATTTGAAGCCCTTGATGTTCTCGATGTTCTTGATGAAGCTATCCATGGAGCTCTCACCCTTGGTGAGCTGCACGGAGCGGTACTGGTTCCAGAAGTCATCATCGCGCATCTGCGCATTCGCCTCATGACGTTCCTTCTGCTTACCCTTGAAGAGTTTCTTATTGATCTCCTCGAAATCGTAGTCCTGTGTACGGGTAGTCCTGATGACGATCACCTTACTGAGGAACTTGGCCACCGACATCTCCACGAACATATCATCGGTGCTGAGCACCCAATCGCCATTATCAAGCTGACGATACTCCTGAATGATCTGCAGGTTATCCACGAAGTTCACATCACTCTTCTTGGGAATGGTAAGGGTACATTTGCGCACATGCAGCGTACTGTCGGCTATGACGTACAGATCACCACGGAAACCGAAGTCCTGCTGGTTATTGGGCATAAACTGCAGATGATAACACTTGTCACGGTCAACAAACGTGGTATCCTCTATATAATAACGGTAGAAACTGATGGCGTTGTCGGCAATCGGACTGGTAAACGGATACTGAAGCAGGCGCATCTGGTTATCATACAGATCCACATCGGTAAACACATCCTTCAGTACGGTATTAAGGATATCACCCGTCTCAAACAGATCATTCAGTCCGGAGGTGTTCTGTCCCATAACGATGCTCTTCTCACTCTTGGGATCCTTGCGATAGATATGCCTGGTCACCGTTTCGTCAACACTCACCGGCAGAATCAGCTTGTTATTATAGGGGCACAGCTCCAACTGGTCGAGCGCCCATTGCTTCTTACCGAAGATACCGTTTTCCACGTCCTGTGGACTCAGTTCGTTGAAAGCCAGCGTAAGCTTTTGGTATTTGTTATACTGGTAGAAGTCGTGGTTGGCCAAATCGGTCTTCTTCTTGGCGGCAATCACCCGTCGCATCAGTTCCACGGCAGGATTGTTTCTACGCGAATAACGGTTTCGTCTGCCCGTAACCGTCACGTTCTGCAACTGTGTCCTCTCAGGTTTCAGGGCTATTCGCATCGGCGATTTTGTATTTGCGCTGATATCGACTGTCAGCGGCTGATAGCCCACAGCACTGAATGTCAGCTTCCAACCATTATGACGGTCTATGGAGAACTGTCCTTCCGCATTACTGCTTACCATCACGTGGTTTCCACGATATACCGCACTGGCATACGGGATGTACTCGCCGTCGTTATCATCCACGATAACACCGGTTAGCTTTTGTGCCATCGTCGGCATCGTTACAAATACCGAAAGCAATAATACAATATACTTTTTCAATTCCAAATTCATATTTTATGACCTATAAACTACAAATCCTCTTCAAATTTAACTTCGTTGACTTTTCAATTCTTCAATTCTTCAACTCTTCAATTCTCCAAGCATCGTTTCGCATAAATGTTCATGTCGGCTGTGCATGTGAACATACAAAACGGTCAGCACCAGAATCTCAAACAACAGATATACCCATGGACAGTTCAGCAGACAGGTGATATAGAGACATATCGCCCTGGAGTTGAATGTCAGCAGGTTGGTGTATTTCATCAGGGGACGACTCCCTTCCACGAAATCGGCACGTACCTTGGAGACGGCCAAAGATTCATTACCAGGTTCTGCATCCTCTCCACTGATTTTCAGATACTCTTTGAAGAATGCCTGGAAACGTGGGGTGCGTTTCTCCTGACTCTTGCAATACTTCGCGTAGTTATAATAGAACAGACGGGCGAACCACTTACGTTTCGAGAGTGAGTCATAGATAGCTCGCTGCTGGTCTGCGTTATCCAATTCACTACCCGACTTCCCTTTCAGGAAGAACAGATGAATCTGACGGTAGTAGTCGGCCAGACTGGCCTGCGGGGAATGACAGAATATGCCTGCCACGACCGCCATGGCCCAGATAATCAATCCCCAGTGGACTGCCGTACCGGGTATATACTGATACATCATGCGCAGACACAGAGCGATGTAGATAGCAAAGAACCACACATCACCCGAAAAGCCGTCGAGCACGCGTCCCACCAGTGTCTTTTTCCCTGTCAGACGCGCCATCTGTCCGTCCGTACTGTCACAGAAGTTGGCAAACATCAGTAATACGACACCTGCCACATTGTGCCACAGATCGGTATAGTAGAACATATAGGCGGCCCCGATTCCAAGGAAGATGGAAAGGATTGTGATAACGTTGGGATGGACTCCCAACTTGTTCCAGAACAGTGCAAAAACGAGTCCGATGGGACGTGTAAAGTGCACGTCCAACCATTCTTCTGTATCATTCGACTTAAAAGATGCCTGTAGCATCTCTTTAAATGTACTCATATCTTTCTTTTATTTCATTTATTGGCAGTTGTAACTGCCGTAACTATTTCCCCTCTTTTTCTTTGGCGCAAAGAAAAGAGGCAAAAGAAACATCCACCTACTCCCATCCCCTCCCTATATGGAGGGGCTCAACCGCTCCTACTCGTCGCTCATCCATTATGGTAAGCTCGCCCCATCAAAGGGGCGGCTTGCTACTTTTTCGGCTTACGCCAGAACCTTTGCGCCAATCACCATGAGAATCAGATTTCTGCCATTTCTGCGATTTCTGCGGGACCTTTTGACGCTGGTCACTTCTTTTTGAAAGCAAATCTCACTCCACACTCCTCACTCCACACTTCACAAATCATTTCTCCTTCCTCTTTCCTCCTTCGTCCTTCCTCGAGACTTCCCCCCTTGGGGGAATCGAGGGGGCTATTCGCATCGCGATCGCCTCTGCCGCCTCTTCCCTGCAACGGGAAAAGCTTGGCCAATCGTTGAAATCGATGATGACAAACGAGCCGTCCTCACGAACGATACAATCACCACCATAGACAACCACATCGGTCAGCTCCGACAGTCGTTCCGCCTCATCCTGCAGTTCATCTATCTGGAAGGCGTAATGCCTGGCTATACCGTTTCGTTTCTCATCGTCAAACTTCGTATTCCCATCATCAGTGGGATAGAAGAATCGGAAGAAACCCGTGCCCTGCACACCGTAGAACTTCACCAGATCGCCCTTCACATGCTCGGTTATCAGCACATCCTGAATCTTCCTTTTCCGGAACGATTCCATAAGGCGGTTCACCTCCTTGATATCCTTGGCAAAGAGCACATCCTCTCTGCTTTGCGCTGCCGCATCACCTCGTTTGAGCCAATAGCCATCGGCCACCCGCTGTTCGTCGAACAAAGGAGCGGCCGGGATATGATTCGCCCGCATCAGTCGGTCAAGCACCATACGTGCCGTACACTCAACACCCTCACCACTGTTCACGGTTACTCGTCCTGCCGCTGCTTTACACTTAAGAATCGCCAGGGTTTCCGGCAGGCGCCCCATGGACAGATAGACATCAGCCTCATCCTCCTCTCGGAAGCATTCCTCTTGCACGAACCGTACGCTATTCCCCTGTTCCTTCAGCCGACTGCCCACTGCTTCCAGTATCAGCTTGTCTTTCTCTACGGAATTCGGCGAGAACTGCGGGGCTCGATAGATCAACAGGAACTTCCGCATGCTCTTAGGTATTGAGGAAAGCCTCAGCCTTGGTAATGTCTGAGGCATGATCAATGTCCAGCACCTTACTGAACGGATAAGCCTTCAGCTGCAAACCGTCGCGTATCAGTGCCCGTTGGAAGTTACGCATGCGCTGTTCACCTCGGTTGATGCAGTCGTTCAGCGTCTCAACAGCCTTCGGAGTTAATCCGTAGATACCGCCAGAGATATACTGACACGGCGGATTGTTCGTATCGAAAAAGCCCGTAACGGCCATCTTCTCATCCGTTCCCACATACAAGGGTTTCTCGTCATCTATGTAATCCGTCACACCCATCAGTCCGTCAAGACCATCCTGGGCCACGCATTTCCGGAACGTCTTCACATAATCCTTGAACTCCTGCTCCTTGAAGATGGTGTCAACGGTGGTCAGCACAAAGGGTCCAGCGGTCAGATGACTGCTGATCTCATAGAAGCTGTGCATGCTACTGGGGGTGCTCTTCACGAGGAAGAACAAAGGAACGCTGCGGCCGTTCAAACCATCTTCCTGGATACGCAACAGATGACGGGCGACCAAAGAGGTCAGATCGTTGCAAATCACCACGATCTGTTCTGCCTCATTGTCCATAAAGATTCGAATCAGACGGTCTATCAGTCGTTCTTCTCCTACCCTCACCAACGGCTTGGGGTCTTCTATTCCCTCTGCCGCTAAACGTGAACCTTCGCCTGCAGCGATAATAGCGTATTTCATGCTCGATTCATTATTGTAATTGCAAAGGTACAGATAAGTGAGCGAAAAACCAAACAAAAGCTTGTTTTTGTTTGTTTTTCCGAAGGAAAGTACCTTCGACGCAGTCAAAGGTACAACTAATTTATCAGAACGCCAACCATACAAATACTCCCCACAGACCATGTCTGCAGGGAGCACTGGAGTCTTTCAAAATTTACTGTTTCCTTGTTATCCTGATTACTTACCTATAATCAATCCGCTCTTTTCCACTTTTCCGGAGCCGGCTATTGATTCGTCATATTTTTTCGTACGACCGCCGAACTTCATATCACCACTACCGGCAATACTTGTATTCAGTTCACCACAGTCGATATCCTTAGCTTCTATGTCACCGCTACCGGCAATACTGAATTCTGCCTTTCCTGCAACCATCTTCTTGATCTTGATATCACCGCTGCCGGCAATCGTCGCATCCAGTTCGTCACAAATCAGGTCTTCAACCTTCATATCTGCAGAGCCTGCAATACTCAACTCCAGACGGTCGGTATCCAGATGACCGTTCACATCGAACTCGCCACTACCAGCAATCTCTGCCGATGTCAAATCGGGAGATGTGGCATATACATATATCTTATGATGTTGATTCAGCGACTTCAGCGAGAAGAGCAGATTCTTTCTCTTCGGACCGATATACAAGGTTTCTCCATCCGTATAGATGTCAATTTCTTTCATCGCATCTTGAGGAGCCTCAATCCTTACTGTGCAAGAATCTCCCTGCCTATAGGTTACATCAAACGAGCCGGCAATCTGAACTTTCTCGAACGATTGCACCACCACGTCCTTGTTCACTACTCTTACCCGCTGACCTTTTGAAGAATTTCTTCTGATGTAAAAATCACATGAAGTGAAAACCGCAGCCAGCAAGGCCATACCCAATAATACATAACCCTTCTTCATATCCTTCGTTTTAATTCATTTACCTGTTAGACGATGGAAACCGACAAAAAGTTGCAAGGGGGTCATCATTCAATGTTTCCTCCATTGAATGGCGAGCATGGTGAGGTCATCGCTTTGCTCGGTATCGCCCACGAAGTCGGCCACGGTCTGCACCATACGCTCGATGAGCGTACGGGGTTCCTGAGAGGTGGTTTGTATCACCTCCATGTTCTATGCTGAGGTGCAGCCTGTTCTCGCTAATTTTCAATTGCAAAGTTATGACGGGTTTTTTCTGGTTCCAACTTTTTTCATGCTTTTCGTCCGAGTTTGTTACGACATGGAGGCCGTATTGTAACAACGGGCCGGAACCTTGACATAGGTGTCGCATTTAGAGAAAAGATACTCTCACTCGGAAGTAAAAATAAATGTTTTTTATTTTGTATTTCCCTCGTTTATTCGTATCTTTGCTGCGATGTTTGAAAGAATAAAGGAGAAATACAGACAATTCATAGCGTGGCAAAAGCAACCGTATCAGGTAAAGCCATTGTCGGCGGAGGAACATGTTTGCACAACCTGCGAGACACATTTCCAAGGTAACTACTGTCCTCGCTGCGGACAGTCGTCTAAGCTCGGCAGATACTCCTTCAAAAACGCCTTCTTGTTGTTCCTCGACGTATGGGGCTTAGGCAACAGAGGAATGTTCCGCACCCTTCGCGACCTGATTGTCCGACCAGGCTATATGGCATACGACTATTTGAAGGGTATGATGATGGCCTACTTTCCACCGTTTAAGTTATTCTTTCTTCTCATCGCTTTGTCGCTATTGGTAGAATCCGGCTTTAATATCCGAAGGGTTAACCGCCTCGAGGAGAGCATGGAGTTATACGACAAGATGGAGTTGGAAAACAATAGTTTAGAAAACGACCAACAGGGTAATGAGATAGAGAAACAGGCAACTGCCGTCTTTTGGGGAAAAGCCAAGAAAGCGAACGTGTGGATAAACAAACACCTATCCATTGTGTTACTTATTGTCGTACTGCTCCTATGTGGTCCACTCTACCTTTTCTTCCGTCATTGTCCCAACATACCTGATATGAGGTTTTCGGAGTTTTTCGTCTCGATGATCTATTTCACAGACATGTGGTACCTCTATTCCATCGTTGCCTCATTCTTCTGTATGAACTACTATTATGAATCGGTTTTCCCGCTGCTGACCATTATCCCCCTGAAGCAACTTTCGGGCTATAGTTTTTGGCAAACCATCTGGAGAGCAATCCTCGCTCTCGGCATCTTCATCGCGGTCTACTTGGGAATCCTTATTGCCTTTTTCCTCTTCAGTTTCATTAGCGCTGCACGATAGAAATATACTGCAGATATCCCGTAAACCTCTTGAAACGCCTTTACTCAGAGGTTTTGAGGGACGGGATATGTTGCTCTAACATTTCCCGTAGATTTCCCGTTCATATCCCGTTCATATCCCGTAGATCTCCAACAAATACATTTATACATTAAAGATTAAACATTAAGCATTATATTTTGGTTCTTTAGTTCTTTGGTTTAAAAACAATTTGGTTCTTTGGTTCTTTTGTCTAAATATAAATTTGTTGGATTTCATCCTACTTTTTCTCGCCATGGCAAAGTTGAAGCAAGCTTCACTTTGCTCATCTGGCTTAACGAAAACGTTCTTTTGTTATTATGTCTAAAAAGTTCTTCTGTCTAATCTTGGTTCTTCGGTACAAAGGTACTAAATAATCCCGAGACGACCAAAAATCAACCCCTCATAGCGTGCAAAAATCCGTTAACAAGTCGCTGCTTTCTGTTAAAAAACACTGAACGCCGTAAACACTCCCAGTGAATGACGTTCTCTCTATCAGTGTTTGACGTTCCCACTATCAGCGTTTGAGGCACTTTTTACCAGAAACTGCCATAGTTTCTAACGCAAACTGCCATAGTTTCTCCTAGAGAATGACGTACTTTCTTCCAGATCCAAACGTATTAAAAGACCAAAGAAGGTTTTATGGATTGATGATAACAGTTCTACGAACTGCTTTATTTCGTGAAATAAAGGTATGCTTGATTGGAAGAAACGGGAGAGTTTGCTCTCAAAGTTTCTATCAAGAAAACATACTTATCATCAAGACATTTTGTCCTTTTGTTCTTTTGTCTATAATAATTATTTGTTCTTATGTTATTATGTCTAAAAACCTGTTCTTCTGTCGAAAATTCAGCTTTCCGGGAGATGAACGGGAAATCTACGGGATATGTACGGGATATGTTTGAACAACATATCCCGTTGGTCAAACCCTTTACACATCGGCATTTCACGCGTTTTACGGGATATGTTGATAAAAATGGACAATCTTTCTATTATTTTCATACACGCACACATTTCATTCACCCACAAAATTTTACTCCTTTTTCTTGCATATTTCCCAAGAATACCCTATCTTTGCCATTGAACTCGTTGATTATCGGTCTGTTTCCGAACACACCGAGTTGAGACGAGTCACATACATATTAAAAGGCGTAGGCTCCACGTTTTTATATTGTATGTTACTAACCTATGAATATGAAAAAGCGGATAAGGGAGCGTTCCGCACGACATGATACCGTGATGCAAAAAAGAATCTACTTTAACTCACGAAATAGACTAATTCGTCTGGACATCGATAAGATAGTTTATTTCGAAGGAGATGGAAACTATACGTATGTGGTTACAGCAAACAAGCAGAAAATATGTCTCACATTAAACCTGTCACATACAGAGGAAGCACTGGCATCCCAGTTGGGAGAAGTTGCCAAACAATTCATGAGGATAGGGAAAAGGTTTATTGTAAACATGAACTATATTTATCAGGTTGATATACAGAAACAGATCCTAATGCTATCAGACTGTGAACGGTTCCTTTTCCAGATGCCTGTATCAAAAGAGGCTCTAAAGGTAGTAAAGGATCTGGTTATTCAAGCAAAAATATAAAGTGTTATGGAAATAATAGTTGGAAGAGATCAAACTACACGGCAATTGAGTATTGTCATGGACGGAAAATGTAAACTCTATGGTTTGCCAAATAGTGTTCCTATGGATGTAAGTCGAAACCATGTCTCATTACAACCTTTAGGGAATGGTAAGTGGCAGGTGAAGAACTTGAAGGAACAAAATGTTACTTTTGTTAATGGAATTGCCATTGAAAGTAAAACCGTTTCAGAAAAAGACAAGATAGAATTGGGAAACTCCCACTATCTGCTTTCCTGGAATGCACTTAGTGAGCCTAAAGTGGAAACAGTTGATATTCGCCCTTTGAAAAGTATTTGGGAAGAGTATGACAACCAAAGAATTCAGAATCAGATTGCAGAGAGAAGATTTAATGCTGCGCGTTCTGCCACAGGTATCATCACCATGTTAGCCATTGCGTGTAGTTTTATCTTAGGTCATGGTCCAATATACCTTGTCCTATATGCACTTGCCATAAGTGTTTCTGTGCTTTTTACGATTCAAGCATACAGAAAATCAACAGAAGTACCTCAACAGCAACGTGAGTTAAGCAAACAGTTCCAACATCGTTATGTATGCCCAAAATGTGGTCACTTCATGGGCTTTACCGACTATGATATTCTCATACAGAACGATGCATGCCCATACTGTAAGGCTAAGTACAAAAAGTAATTTCGTACAGTAAAACGGGTATTTCCTACAGAATCTTTTCCAAAACTTTGAACAATCATATTAATATCCTACTTTTGCAACGAAAACTTAAAATATTCGCTATATGAACGAGACAACAATTTATGAAAAGCGTCCAACATCTACAGGACAGCAAGAGACTAAAAAAGAAGGTGGCACATGGAAACAAGTTACCTTAGGTGGGGTATCTGGTATCCTGATGGGAGCAGGCTTGATGTATGCTGGTCAGGCTATAGCCAAGGGAACGGAGGCAGAAGATGCTCCTAACGTGGAAACCCCTGAGGCTGGTGAGACGAGTTACACACTGGACAATGGACTGATGGTGGCAGCCGTAAGTGATGACCAGTCGTTTGGCGAGGCTTTTGAACAAGCACGTGCAGAAGTCGGCCCTGGTGGGGTGTTCCATTGGCATGGGGGTATTTATAGTACCTATTCGGCAGACGAGTGGAACAACATGACAGTTAATCAGAAACAAGAATTCGCTCAGCAAGTACAGCCAGAGACAAGTGTCAGTGAGCTTTCAACTCCTACGGATGATAATCCTCAGGTCGTCGTTGTTCATCATGTTTATGAGCAAAAGGAATCACCAGTCAATGATGAGGTTCATGAGGCATCATCAGATGAAGTGCAGATTGTGGATCAGCAGACGGCGCAGACTACAGAACAAGATAGCGATGTACATATTGTCGGATATGCAAATGCTGAAGGTCACTTGGTTGTAGGATATGATACCACAGGCGACGGTCAGGCCGATGTCGCCATTGTCGATATGGATGATAATTATCGGCCAAGCGATGCTGACATCATTGTTGATAGAGAAGGCAATATGGCTACATTGGGAGAGTTAAGCAACGGGCCAGATCCCAACCAAATGGCTTCTATGGAGAATCCGGATGTTGCTCCCGACATGCCCGACTATATGAATGATGTGAGTATCGATGACATGAATGTACCTGTGTGATGAAGCTTCGTTGTACTATTATTACACTGTTTCTTTCTTGTGCGCTCAGCATACAATCGAAGACGTATGTTGTCTGTGTGGGTATTGCCGATTATCCAGGCAAAGAGAATGATCTCCGTATCAGTGATAATGATGCCAAGACTATAGCAAAAGTATTTGAGGCAACGAAGGATGCTTCTGCCAGAGTTCTCCTCAATGAAGAAGCTACGCAATCAGCTTTACTAAGTACGATGCACACTCTGTTTGCTGAAGCTCAAAAGGAAGATGCTATTCTTCTGTATTTCAGTGGACATGGAACGCCGGGTGCTTTGTTTTGCTATGATGGTCTGCTAAGCTATCAATACATCTTTAAAATGCTTAAAGGTTGTAAGGCTACTCGAAAAATCATCATAGCAGATGCATGCTTTTCAGGGAAGATGCGAACAAGTAAGAAACAGTCAAATAGTTACAATGCTCAAAGTGTTATGTTTTTTCTATCCTCTCGCACCAATGAGATATCGTTGGAGACACAGTATAAGAACAGTCTTTTTACCATCTATTTGGAACGGGGTTTGCGAGGAGGAGCCGATATGGATGGAGACCGCAGGATTACTGCCCGCGAGATATTTGATTTCGTATATGATGGTGTGGTAGAGTCATCATTCAAAAAGCAGCATCCTGTAATGTGGGGTAAGTTCGATAATAATATGACAGTTATTAAATGGTAACAGTATGCAGACAAAGAGAGTAAAATGTCCCAAATGTGGTGTTGTGCTTGATGTAAAAAACTCCAAGGACGAGAGCGTGAAGAGATTCGTTTGTCCTTCGTGTAAGGTTACTCTTCAAGTCAAGTTCTCATCTCCACAACCACAAGAACCATTGGAGCCCAAAACTTTCTATGCTCCACCCAAACAGCCCGTAGCAGACAACGGTACGACCCAATTAGTGGGTGCCGGTTATGGGGCCACCCAATATGCTCCTAAAAAAACATCACCCTCATCTCATATCCGTTTGATGTTTGATGAAAAGGAATATGCCCTTTTAGAAGGTCAGAATATCGTAGGCAGAAAAGGAACAACCTCTAAAGCAACCATACAAATTGAGACTGAAGACCGATATATGAGCCGTCAGCATTGCATCATAAATGTTTCTATTCTCCCAGATGGTTCCCCCAAGGCTGTATTAAGCAATTACCTGAACAAAAACCAGACTTCAGTTAATGGTCAGGTAATAGGCAATGGAGATGAAATCCGTCTTACCAACGGTGATCGTATTAAAATGGGACATACCACGGTCGTTTTTAAACTTTAGAACTTTATGAGAATCAGTATCTATCCACCACTCTTCATACATGAGATTGGCAAGCGTGATAACCAGGAAGATTCCATAGCACAGTGGAATGGCCGTCTCTTTGTTCTCTGTGATGGAATGGGTGGCCATGAAAAAGGTGAAGTGGCCAGTCAGACTGTGTGTCAGTCTTTAGTTACATGGTTTGATAGAAGTATTAATCCCGATGACCCATTCCCTGACAATCAACTTCATGAAGCGATGGAATATGCGTATTCTGAACTCGACAAATATGCTGATAGCTCAGCAAAACAGATGGGAACCACTCTCACCTTATTATATATAGCACGTAATGGAATAACTGCCGCTCATATTGGTGACAGCCGCATCTATCACATCCGCCCTGATATGGGTGTCTTGTATCAGTCTCGTGATCATTCCCTTGTCTTTGATCTCTATCAAGCAGGAGAAATATCTTATGAGGAAATGGCAACGTTCCCACAAAGAAATGTTATAACTCGTGCCATGCAACCAGGCGAGGATAATCGCATGCGTCCAGACATCATTCATATTACAGATATTCAATCTGGCGATTATTTCTATATGTGTTCAGATGGAATGTTGGAACAGATGGATAATGATCAACTTGTGGCTTTGCTTTCATCCAAATTGACAGATGAACAAAATAAGAGTCAGTTAATTGAGCTGACAAAAGACAATCATGATAATCACAGTGCATGGCTAATTCACGTCAAGGAAGTTATCAAAGAAGAAAGTGACGATTTGCTTATTAACGAAGAGCCTACAGCCCGTTGTAATGTCATCAACATTATTCCACAAATGGTTGTAGAAGATGGCGACAATATGGTGGTTGAGGATAACAACGATGTGGTTATTGTCGAAGAGATTCCTAAAAGACAATCATTCTGCAAGCGAATACAGAACCTCTTTTGCTTAGCAAAATCAAAAACATGATATGTATATAAATTCTCACATACTTTTGTGAATGGAAACAAAAAGATTTGTTGCGCTTTTGTAAAAATATATAATTCATGAATCGTTTTAGATGTCAATATCAAAAAGGAGATATTTGTGTTCCTGAGCATTTTGAAAGCGAGGCCCCAATCTCTAGTTCTCGTATTATGCTTTCGTTAGCAAAACTTGCGATAAAGGTTCAAAAAGAGGTAAATATGAAAACGGGGTTGAAAGTCGCACTGGAAGTGCTAAAGATTCATGAATATGTTATGAAAAACATTCATGGAAAGAATAATGTCGGAGATGGTCCTATAAAGAGTTTCTATATGAATAAAAAAAGTAAGAATAAAATAGATAGAAGTGAAAGGATAGATATCGAATGCTATGGCTCTTTTGGCGCTTCAGACAATTCAAGCAAACTAAATAATTATATTTTGATGTATAGAGAATACAAAAAGTGGAATAAGTAGTTTGAGATAGGATTATGCAAAACCTACAACCTAATGCCACCTTGCAGGGTGGAAAATACAGAATAGAACGAGTGCTGGGGCAAGGAGGCTTTGGTATCACTTACTTGGCTGTGCAAACGTCGTTGAACCGTTATGTTGCCATTAAAGAGTTATTTATTGGAGGCAGTGGACAGGCTATCAATGACCGTAGAGGCAATCTGGTGGTTGTAACCAACTCTGCCAACCAACAAAGTTTCAATCAACAAAGAGAAAAGTTCAAGAAAGAAGCCTCACGTCTCGCAAATCTCAAACACCCCAATCTGGTAAAAGTTCACGAACTGTTTGAAGAAAATGGAACGGCCTACTATGTGATGGATTATATTGATGGAGAGTCGTTACGCACAAAAATAAATAGAGGTGGCAAATTATCTGAAAGCCTTGTCTTGAAATACATTAAGCAGATACTCCCTGCCCTTGAAGTTGCACACAAGCAAAGTATCTGGCATCTGGATATCAAACCAGAGAACATCATGGTTGATAGAAATGACAATGCATATTTGATTGATTTTGGTGCCAGCAAACATATAGAACGTAGTGGAACGCTGACCACTTCTTTAGCATTAGCATACACCCCTGGTTATTGCGCCCAAGAATTGACAGATCTTCTTAACGAAAGCGAAGACGGTTTTGCTGAAGCGTTGAGGGAAATCGGTCCTTGGACGGATATTTATTCTATAGGTGCTACGATGTACAACCTACTGACTGATAGCATTCCGCCATCCTCTAAGAAAATTGAAAGAAATGGTCGTAACGCCTTCTCGTTTCCAAGTGATGTAACATCATCAACAAAAGATATGGTTGTTAAGATGATGAAACCTAATAGGAAAGATAGACCACAAAATGTTAAAGCGCTATTGAATTCTCTGAACCCAAATAAAGAAACCATTTCCACCAATAATAAAGGGTTAAACAAGGGTATTAGTGAAGATACTATAGATAGAATAATGCCAGTATTAATATTTGTCGGTTTTATAGCTGGTATTGTTTTATGGATATATAGTATAAATGACGAGCCTCAAAAATATGATTTCCGATTGCAAGAATGGCCTTCTATGAATTGGTTTAAAGTTTTTGCTGATGGATTATTAGTGGGTGTTTCAGGAATGATTTTAATACCTATATTTGGCCTCTTGGTTATTTCGTTTGTGAATAGTCTTGTTAAACCCAATAGGTTAATCGGCAAAATCTTTCTATTATTGGGCGTGTTATCATTTATCTTAGTTATCGTAATTGCTTCCTCTCATATAGAAATAAACATCTGGCTAGAATTAATTATCCTGTTACTCCCAGGTATTCTGATAACTATAGGAATTAAAAAACTATGATCAATTGAAGTTTTAAAAACTCAAATACTGATGAATATATGCAACATCTACAACCTAATACCACCTTGCAAGGTGGGAAATACAGAATAGAGCGAGTGTTGGGGCAAGGAGGCTTCGGAATCACGTACTTGGCTACTCAGATGTCGCTACAACGGCAAGTGGCAATCAAAGAGTTCTTTATGAAGGATTTCTGTGGTCGTGATGAAAGAACAAAAATGGTGTCAGCTCCAACCACAGGCAGTAACAGATTGGTTGATCAATACAGGAAGAAGTTTACCAAGGAGGCAAGGAACTTGGCAAAACTCAACCATCCAAACATTATCAACGTGATTGATGTGTTTGAGGAAAACGGGACGGTCTATTATGCGATGCCATATCTTTCCGGCGGTTCTTTAGATGATTATGTCAGGCGGCATGGAGCTCTCGATGAATCTGAGGCCATGAAGTATGTGAAACAGATAGCCCGTGCTTTGAAGTATATGCACGAAGAACACCATATCTGCCATTACGACGTGAAGCCTGCCAATATCCTTCTTGACGATAAAGGCAATGCCGTACTGATAGACTTCGGCATTTCGAAGAACTATGATGCATCCGGCCATGAAACGAGCACCACCCCTATAGGCCTAAGCGAGGGTTATGCTCCCATTGAGCAATATCAACAGAGCGTAGAAGAGTTTTCTCCTGCCAGTGATGTATATGCCCTTGGTGCCACACTATATTTTCTTCTACATGGCAAGCGGCCCGTTAATGCACCAAGTAGGGCCGGAGGAACATCTTTGCTTATGAAAAAAGATCTTTCACAAGACACAAAGAATCTCATTAGTTCTACTATGAAGATTTCGAAAACAGAGAGATCACAAACCATGGATGTGTTCTTTAAGGAGCGAGAGGTAGTAGAATCATCTTACCATCATGAAGGTATAGATGTGGGGAAAATCGTTTTCTTAGTCATTATAGCGAGCATAATTATAGGTGGTGCTGTGTATTATTATACTGGTGGCTTGGGCGGCAATATTCCTCAAAAGAATTCTATAGTAGATCTCGTTGATACAGTAATAGTTGATAATAATGCTCAAGAACCCCCTCAAGAAACCTCAACGGATATATATAAAGATAGAGTGGAACAGTTCGCAAAAAAACAAAGTGGAGTAATAGCCTCATACCCAAATGACAAAAGATATAGTGTTTACTATACTCAAAAGGATAGGTACGGATGTGACGAGATGTTTCGTTATGATGCTTTGTCAGATAAAACAGAACACATTGACCTCCCTTTGGAAGCTACCTGCGATATAAAAAATATATGGCTTACAAAAAACAATCGTTTTATCTTTGTAACAACAGAAGAACGTTATTCTGATTTTATTAGGATTGATACAGAAACAGGTCAAGTAAAAGATATAGATGATTGTGTGTTAGTTAAACGGACAAGAAAGGGATTCATCTTGGTTCAAAAAAGATGTATAAATGAATATAGTGCGACGTGTGTGGCTGATGAGGAGTATGCATATACAGACTATTACTACGATGAAGAAGGTATCTGTGTTGGACATGGAGAAGAATATACTGATAGTCCGTATGAATAGTTTTTGTAAGAACATGATGATTAATCAATAGCAGAGTAAGATTATGAAGTATATTGTATTTATTGAATCAATAAAAGATAATGAGTGGGAAGTTGGTGCAATCATTCATAATGAAATTACGCACAATCCCGATTACAAGGATATTCAGTCTTGTATTATCCAAGTCAGAAATGATATTGAGTTAAAAAAAGTATTGAGTAATTTGTCTGCTACCATTATTAAAGAAGACGATGTCATTATACAAATTGATGCCCATTCTAATGAAAACGAATTAAGTTTCAGGAATGATTCCTACCAAGATGATTCTTATAATACGTTAACTTGGGATGATGTTGTCAATATGTGCGATTCTATATTCGGCAAATATAATGATAGGGTATTGTTCATTTTTGCGTCTTGTCTATCAGCATTATATTTCAAAAAAAAACAACCATCACCAGTCTTTTGTGTAATAGCAGCTGAAAATATAGTAGCCCCACGACGGATGGAAGAACAACTATTGGTGTTCTACAAATCCTTTTGTTCTGGTAATAGTTTTGAACAGGCATATAATGAAATGATTCAAAGATTTCCAATTGATGAGGAATTAAGAAGGGATGAAAAGAAACAATCTGTTTTAAGATTTTACAAGTAACTATGCAACATCTACAACCTAACACCACCTTGCAGGGTGGAAAATACAGAATAGAGCGAGTGCTAGGGCAAGGCGGCTTCGGCAATACGTATTTAGGCTACAATACTGAGTTTGAAGAAACTGTGGCCATCAAAGAGTTCTTCATGAAGGGTGTGACGGAACGTGACGAGACTACCAGTGTCGTCAGCGTGAGTAATGCCGATAATGTGCAGCAGTTCGAAGAACAACGTGAGAAGTTCAAGAAAGAGGCTCGACGTTTGCGTAAACTGAAAAGTAAACACATTGTGAATGTGCATGATCTTTTTGAGGAGAACGGCACTGCCTATTATGTGATGGACTATGTGGACGGTGAGTCGTTGGCAGAAAGATTAAAGCGCACAGGAAAAGCATTTTCTGAGGATGAAGTCAGAGCGATTCTCCCTCAAGTCCTTGAGGCTCTTCAAGAAGTGCATTCTAATGAAATATGGCATTTGGACTTGAAACCGGGTAACATTATGATAGACAAAAAAGGGAAGGTCTATTTGATTGACTTTGGTGCAAGTAAGCAGATTCGTGCCAATGGCAGCATGACGACATCTACCGCTCTCTGCTATACACCTGGTTACGCTCCCAATGAGCAGATTGGTCAGATGTATGATAGATTTGGTCCCTGGACAGACATCTATGCCCTTGGTGCAACCATCTATAATCTTCTAACCAATAAGAAACCTCCAATGGCTATAGACATTGAGGAAGAAGAGGAGGATGCTTTTGACTTTCCAAAAAGCGTTTCGGAAGCCATTCGTAAGCAGGTTATTTGGATGATGCAACCCAAAAGGAAGAAAAGGCCTCAAAGCGTGGATGAAGTAATTGAACAGATGGGGAATCAGCCAAAAGAGGAAATGCCTTTACCTCAGGAGGATACTAGCAAAAGCGAAGAGACAATACTACTCACTCCTGTAAGTAATGATGACAATGTTGAGCCTATAGGTCAAGATAATCCCCCTAAGGAAGATATTGTTAAAGAGGAAGAAGCAAGGACAATTCTTGTTGTCTCAAAAGGGGATGGTAAAACCTACTTGAATAAGCCTTCTACGCATACTCTTCCACCAAGAGCCATTAAAGTGGGTGATTTCATTTTTGAGGATGGTTGTTATTCCGCTGAGAGGGGAGATGATGAAAAAAGGGTCGTGGGTGCTTTGTTCTCCTATTATGGGGGTGACCATGGCCTGATAATGTCACCTGTGAAGCAATCTGATGATTTGTCAATTAATGGGAAGAAACTGGAATGGCATGAGGCATCCATAGCAGAATGGGTGGAAGTTATTCAGAATCTTGGGAAAACGAAAGTGTCTTTTGTGACATGGGATTACAGATACTATTCGAAAGAAGTAAAGGAAAAACTGAAGGAATACGGAGTCACAGAAGATCGGTATATAACGAAAAAGTCTATCAATGGAATCTCGTATTCTGTAGAGTTAGGTTCATGTACAATGATGCCTTTAGGTGATGACGTTCAGAGTTTGCCCTATATCTATATTGCTGAGTTTTGAATTATTACGCTGTTGAGTGGAGATTGCCAAGACTACATTTCATGTGGAAATAAAATGTTGCTTGATAATCAGATAGTTACAAGGTAAATGGTACAAAAAAGTTCACGTAGATATCCAGTAATTTATTGACATCCTATGCTATTGACACGTTATCGCATTAGCAAA